>MDSX01082174.1_pt1 | contig 13075 bp, 11 predicted proteins | sample 811141 | NCBI WGS metagenome assembly MDSX01 (sample SAMN05326642, study PRJNA326480) | marine metagenome | isolation source: seawater | place: Atlantic Ocean: South East | collected 2010
AGTATTGTGTTGTATGGCCATTAAAGTGCCGTCATCTGATCTTGCACTCACCTCAAAATCCTTACTTAAACTGCCCTCATCAATAATTAATGAATGATATCTTGTTGCAACAAAATCATTATCTATCGATGAAAAGATACCAGACTGATTGTGTTTAATCTTTGATAATTTTCCATGCATTATTTTCTTTGCTTTAATTATATCTGCCCCGTAAGCAGCACCAATTGATTGATGGCCTAGGCAAACTCCAAGAATAGGCATTTTCCCAGCAAAATGAGAAATTGCACTAACGGAGATACCAGCTTCCTTAGGGGTGCAAGGCCCAGGAGAAATAACTAAGAAATCAGGAGATCTTTTTTCAATCTCTTTAAGGCTGATCTGATCATTCCTAAAAACTTCTACTTTTTGCCCTAATTCATAAAAATACTGAACTAAGTTGTAGGTGAAGGAATCATAATTATCAATCATCAATAACATATCAACCCTCTAACTTCTCTTGAACCATCTCAGCTGCCTTAAAGATAGCCCTTCCTTTATTTAAAGACTCCTTCCACTCTAGATCAGGCTGGGAATCAGCTACCCATCCTCCTCCAGCTTGGATATATAAAACTTCATCTTTAATCACAGCTGTTCTTATTGCTATAGCCATGTCCATATTGCCTTGCCAAGAGAGATAACCAACTGCTCCTCCATAAATACCTCTTTTTACAGGTTCAAATTCATCGATAATTTCCATAGCTCTTACCTTAGGAGCTCCTGATACTGTGCCGGCAGGAAAAGTAGCCTTAAAGAGATCTATAGCACTTAAACCTTCATCCAGATAAGCCTCCACATTAGATACCATGTGCATCACATGGCTATATTTTTCAATACCAAATTTTTCTGTAACCTTAACTGTTCCTGGTTTAGCTACCCTTCCAACGTCATTTCTACCTAAGTCTATTAACATTAAATGTTCTGCTATTTCTTTTGGGTCACTAACCATATCCTCTTCCATAGCTTTATCATCTTTTTTATCTTTACCCCTTCTACGGGTTCCTGCTATTGGTCTTACAGTAATTTTTCTATCTTCTAGTCTCGCAAGTATCTCGGGAGAAGAGCCTACTATATGAAATTCATCTAAATTTAAGTAATACATGTAAGGAGAAGGATTTAATTGTCTTACGGACCTATATAGAGCAACTGGATCAGCAGTAAAAGGAATAGACATTCTTTGGGAACATACAACCTGCATAATGTCACCGCTTTCTATATATTCTTTAGCGTTTTTTACTGAAAGCTTAAATTCTTCTTCACCAAAACCAGAAACAAAATCACTCTCCTTAATACTCTTAATTGGCTTATTAAAATCTTCAAAGGGTAAACTTTCTTTTAATTGATTTTCTATTTCATCCAAACGGATATTAGCCTTGTCAACATCCTCTAAAGATTCAATTAATACAATCAGGTGAACTTTATTTTTGAGATTATCAAAAACTGCTACTTCATCAGAAATCATGAATAGAGCATCTGGGGTACCAATCTTGTCCGGTGGTTCTGAATTAGCCAATCTATGTTCAATATATCTAACACAATCATATCCAAAATAACCAACCAAACCTCCGTTAAAGATTGGTAAATCTTCGTTTTGCTTCAATTCAAAACTTTTCTGTAGTTCGTCTATGTAACCTAAAGGGTCGTCGCATTGAAAGGAGTCAATGATTTCTCCATTCATTTGAATTTCAATAAGATTCTTTTTAATGAAAACGATTTTTGAAGCTTCTAAACCTATTAAAGAATATCTGGCCCAATTTTCACCGCCTTCTACTGATTCAAATAAATAACTATAAGGACCATTTGCGAGTTTTCTATATATACTCAATGGTGTTTCCATATCAGCTAGAATCTCTCTAGAAATAGGTATCTTTGTTTTAATTTTCACTAATCGCTATGCCTTAAGAGAGTCTCGCATCTTTTGTATGATTTCAGAGTAATCGGGCTGATTAAAAATAGCAGATCCAGAAACAAAAGTGTCAGCTCCGGCATCAGCTGCTTGTTTAATATTTTCTAGCTTAATGCCACCATCTATTTCTAACCTTGTATTAAAATTCTTATCATTAATAATCGATCTAATTTTAGTAACTTTTTCTAAAACTGAATCAATAAATTCTTGTCCGCCAAAACCTGGAAAGACCGACATTAATAGAATCATATCCAATTTATCTAAATACCCGTCTAAAACATCAATAGAAATATTGGGATTTAACACTAGCCCCGCTTTACATCCGCCATCTTTGATTAAACTTATTGATCTATCTACATCTTGGGATGCCTCTGGGTGAAAAGTGATGTAAGTCGCTCCTGCTTTAGAAAAGCTTTTGATTAATTCATCTACTGGCTCAACCATTAAGTGGACGTCAATAGGGGCAGTAATTCCATATTCCCTTAAAGACTGACACACCATAGGGCCTATAGTTAAATTAGGTACATAATGATTATCCATTACGTCGAAATGCACCCAATCAGCTCCTGCTTTTAATACTGAATTAACCTCTTCTCCTAACCTAGAGAAATCAGCAGACAATATTGAAGGTGCAATTATGTAATCTTTTGTTGCCATATAGTCGGCAAGTTTACTCTCAGGATAATAATGCGTCTAATTTTTCAGCCTCTTTAAGAGAGTTTAGATTATCCAGTAGACCGTCATAAATCTCTCCAGAAACTAGGCCATTTTTTGAAGCGGGTAAAAGAATCTCTTCCCAAAGCTCAAATTTATCTAACTCACTTGTATGGAATAATTCAGGCGACAACATAGAAATACCTGAATATGTGAAAGATGGGCCCTCTTCTTTTGGTATGACCATGTTATCTTCAATACTAACGTCTCCATCTTTATTGGAAATAGGATTCTTAATTAAAACCATATGCGCTAATTTATTTTCATCTAACTTTAACTTTGAAAAATTATAATCTGTCCAAACATCAGCACTTAAAACTACGAAAGGTTCTGTGAATAAATGAATAGCCTTAGCTATTCCTCCGCCAGTCCCTAGAAGCTCTGTCTCAATCGAATAAGAAATTTTTAACCCTAAATCAGAACCATCTCCAATTGCATCAATTATCTTTTCTCCTAGATGAAATATATTAATGACAACTTCATCTATTCCACATTGCTTTAAGCTTTTTAAATTATTTTCTATTAGCGAAACTTCACCTATTTTAAAAAGCGGTTTTGGTATTTTTTTTGAAAAAGGCAGAAACCTTTTACCTTGGCCAGCAGCCAAAACAAAAGCTTTAGTCATTATTTCCCCCTAACCGTTCATGCAATGCAGGCTGAACTTTTAATTCTAAGAAATTTGAAAATTTTTTAAGTTCATGATGCTTTTGGCTTGCTTCAATAACATAAAATAATGTTTGTTTCAGATCAGGTAGTCTAAAAGACTTTCCATCTCTAATATGAAGTCGAGATAATGTGCCTAAAATTCTTAATTGCCTTTGTAAACCTGCAAATTCAAAATCTTCATGTAGAGAAGCTAAATCAATCGTAACGTCAATTCCTGCTTCTTGTGCCAAGGATAAATATACTTCTAAGTAAAATTCGATTTCTTTATAAGATATAGGATTATCTAAATCTTTAATTAGAGAGACAAGATCTAAGGTTAAAGGACCATAAATAAGATCCTGGAAATCTAAAACCCCTATAGTTCCGTCATTTTTTAACATAAGATTCCTTAATTCAAAGTCAAAATGACACAAAGTCTTTTTTTGACCTAAAAACTTTTTAGATATCAATACGTAAGCATCATGAATGAGTTTTGTCTCTAATTCATTAATTTCTAACTGTAAATAGCCTGATAAAAACCATTCTTCAAAAAGTTCCATTTGTTCTTTAACTGAAATTTCATTAAGTTCACTAATATCTTCATTTTTATCTGCTAATTGCAAATTAATAATCTGATCGATAGCCAGTAAATATAGATCTTTTTGGTTATCTGCATTTATTTCGTTCTGAAACACCTTGTCTCCGAAATCCTCTATCAACATAAATCCATTCTCAATATCAAATGCTTCGATTGTTGGAACTGAGACCTGATTTTTTTTTAGGAATTCCGAATATTTGATAAATTCATAATTCAATTCTTTCTGTGGATCTGAAAATGCAAGGATAAAGTTTTTTTTAGCTGTAGATACTCGATAATATTTTCTTGAACTTGCCTGCTCTCTAAGAAGAACCATATCTACAAGATCAGGGATTTGAGATTTTGCCCACTTAAGTAAATTTTCTTCAACTTCTAACATTTTATTACCTTACTGGCTCATTTCTTATTCTAACTGACAGTAGCTTACTTTATGATCTAAAAATTAGTTTATGGAACAATCTATGTGAAATATACTCTAATTATCTATATGCCTAAACAATATTCACTTCTTAGAGCTTTGTGTCTTTGCTTTGCGTTATCCATTACTACACCCCTATTGTCAACAAATGAAATAGAAATCAATTCCATAGATGCCCAGATAATAACCACCTTAGATCCTGACACTCTATCTATGGAAGGTAATGTAGTGATTAAAACAGAACAACTTGAGTTTTGGAGTGATAAAGCCGTTTACAACAAAAGCAAAAAAACCATAAATTTAGAAGGGTCTATAAGAGTATTGTCTAAAAACCTAGATATCAGTGCCAAAGAGATGGAAACTAATTTACTGGATAGAACTTTCTATATCACAGAAACCTCCTTTACTTTTATGAAGAAGAGTTTTGGAGAAGCAGATTCAATAAGAGTATTTGCTAACGAAAAGGTTGAACTACTCAATACCTCTGTTAATAGTTGTTCGGTTGAAGATCCTGCCTGGAAGTTAAATGCTACTAGTTTAACCCTGCTGGAAACAGGCAGAAATGCTGTTGTAAGAGGGGTGAATCTAAAGATTAAAGATATTCCCATCATATATATACCCTACCTAAGAACTGCTGTTGGGAAAGAAAAGTTTTCAGGATTCTTGTCCCCTTCTTTAAAGCAAGGGAGAGATGGGCTCGATATCTCACTACCCTACTTCATCAGTCTTGCTCCTAATTATGACCTAACTCTCTCTCCTAGATACATAGAAGAAAGGGGTGCTGGAGTAGCTACAGAATTTAGATACCTTACAAAGAATTCACAAGGAGGTATTGCTGCTTCTAATATATTTCAAGATAGAAAGTTTACTAATGAAACCAATTACCAAGGTAATAGATGGATGGCTCAGTGGTCTCACAAATCTCAATTGGGTTCAAATCTATTTTTAGATGTTAATACTGAAGGTGTTAGCGATAATTTCTTCTTTGAAAATCTGAATGAAGATATTTTAGGGACAAAACAGAAAAATTATTTAACCAATCGAATGAATGTGAAGTGGGTAGGAGAATCACTAAAGGTTGAAGGAGAAATTAGACAATATAAAGATCTAAACCCTTTTGCGTCAGGACAATATGAAACTAGACCTAATGTATCTATTGATTTCCAAGATAGATTTAAAGGGATTAACTTCAGTTTATTGTCTAGTTACACTAAATTTGCTTTTGATAAATCTTATAACCCTTTTAATAAAGAAAAGGAAATAAAAAGAAAATCCATAGAGCCTTCATTAAGATATAGTCAGCATTACGCTAGTTCTAGTTTTTCAATTGCTATCGGTGCAGAGAATTTAAGATATGATGCAAATTCATTTGCCTTAGATAGAACTACAAACTGGTTAGAAGCAGAATATAAACTTTTCTTTGAAAGTAGATCCAGCCAATCATTTAAGTCTCTAAATCCTACCTTAAAATTTATTGCACTTGACACTGATTCTCGCCATTATGCATCGATAGATTCGAGACTTATTTCTCTTAATTATAATAACCTTTTCTTGAGAAACTGGTATTCAGGACCAGATCGATTTTTAAATCAAGATAGAGTTATTTTGGGTATAGAGCATCAAAAGCTAGGTTCACAAAATGATATGAATCTAAATCTCCTACTGGGTAAAGCATTTTTCTTGGATAGCGGATATTATCTTGATGGTAAAAACAAAAGATCTTCTCCTTTAATAATAGAATTTAAAAATCGATTAAAGGGTAATTTCTTCTCAAACGGAATGTTAGAAATAGATTCAGATTTTAATAAAGTTTATTCCGGTCATTTTGGTCTTATGTTTGAACATGACGAAAATAAAAGAATTGAATTAAGATCAACTTATAAAAGACTGAACCCTTACATTAATAACATGCCATGGCTTGATAGTGAATTACCAATTTCTCAAATGGAACTCTTAACTCATTGGTCTATATCAGATAAATTTGCGGTCTTTGGTAAGGTGCAGAAGGACAATGAACGCAATGAATCTAAAGACCTTTCTTATGGATTTCAATATTCAAATTGTTGTATGAAAGCAGGCTTAATGAAGAGAAAATGGCAAGACCAAGATTATTACACTTGGTCTACAAATCAAGAAGAAGCTTTTAAGGCTCTGCAGAATGGCATCAATCCCGAGTTACGAAGAGACAATATTTATATCTTTTTTGAACTTAAAGACATTGGAAGAATAGGTAAGCAGATTTCTGAAGTAATTTCTTCTACTGTGCTTGAATAATTGCAAGAATCTTAAAAAAGGAGACAATATAGCGTTTATGAAAAAATTTATACCTCACAAATACTCTTTAAAGAACTTGATTACTTTATTTTTATTCTGCGCTTTGTCTTTAAACGTAAACGCAAAGATAGAGCTTTTAGATAAAGTTATAGCTGTTGTTGATTCCGGTGTGATAATGGAAACTCAATTAAATGCTAGAGTTGAAGAGGTGCTTAAAAGGCTTCAGGCTAATAAAGGTGAACTGCCGCCTCTAAATTTACTTGAAGAACAAGTCTTAGAAAGGTTGATTGTAGAAGAAATTCAAATGCAAATTGCAGACAGGGCTGGAATCAAAATAAGCGATTCGGAATTAAACCAGACACTCTCAAGGATTGCTGCGCAAAATAATCTTAGTTTAGAGCAATTTAGAATAGCCATTGAGCAAGAAGGTGGTTCTTATAAAGCTTTTAGAGAAACTATAAGAAAAGAACTAATTATTGGAAGAGTTCAAAGAGGTAAAGTTGGGTCAAGAGTGGATATATCTGAACAAGAGATAGAAAATTTTATAAATTCTGAAGAAGGAAGAACTGAACTAGCTGAGCAGTATGATGTACAGCACATCCTAGTATCTGTAAAAAGTGGATTGAATGAAAACGAATTAAAATCCACTCAAGAAAAAGCCCAAGACATTTTGAACAGGTTAGAAGAAGGAGAAAGTTTTGAAAAATTAGCTGCAACTTATTCGTCAGGTCAAAAAGCTTTAGAAGGGGGGTTCCTAGGATGGAGAACTTCTGCAGAATTACCTACTTTATTTTCTGAGACTGTTTCTTCCTTAAAGGTTGGAGAGACTTCTGAATTAATAAGAAGCGGTGCAGGCTTCCATATACTGCGACTAAACGACAAGAGAGGTAACACTGTTAAATTTATGGATCAAACATTATCCAGACATATACTTGTTCAGCCCTCAGAAATTAGAACTGAAAATCAAGCTGAACTATTAATCAGAGACATACATAGAAGACTACTGGAAGGAGAAGATTTTAAACAATTGGCAAGGCAGTATTCTGAAGACCCAGGATCTAAAATGGATGGCGGAAATCTCGGATGGGCTAATCCGGGAGAATATGACCCTGCTTTTGAGAAAACCCTAAACTCAACAGAAATTGGAGAAATCTCAAAGCCGGTTAAATCTTCATTTGGATGGCACATTGTTGAAGTGTTAGATAGAAGAAATGAAGACGTTAGTCAAGAAGAGCAAAAGAACAGGGCCTATCAGATCATTTATGAAAGGAAGTTTGAACAAGAGCTTGAGAGTACGTTAATAGAGCTTAGGGCAGAAGCCTACGTAGATATTAAGCTCACCTCATGATCAAAATAGCAGTCTCTTCTGGAGACCCAGCAGGAATAGGTCCTGATATTTGTATTAAAGCCTTTGGTCAGAAAAAATCCTATGATTTCTTTCCTATCATTTTTGGTGATAAGGAGATGCTTAGATCAAGGGCAGAAAATTTAGGTATCAAAGTAGATATTAGAACTTATAGAGGAAAAGAGAAACTTTCAAACGATTCTCTTTGGATTGCTAACCAATCTTGTGATGTAAGCGTAAACCCGGGACAACCTGATCCTAATTGCGCTAAGTTTGTTATCTCTAATTTTAGACAGGCAGTTAAAAGAACTATTTCAAAGGAATTTGAAGCAGTTGTTACTTGCCCTATCAATAAAGAAGTAATCAATAAAGGGGGCATAAAATTTACTGGACATACTGAAGAATTGGCCAAAATCTCTGATACAGATAGTGTGGTTATGTTGCTAGTGAATGAAAAACTAAAAGTTGCTCTTGCAACCACTCACCTGCCGTTAAAAGAAGTGCCAATGAAAATAACTAAAGATCTTATTCATGAGACACTGTTAATCATTGACAAAGAATTGAAGAACAAATGGAAAATAAAAAATCCTTTAATTAAAGTTCTAGGACTAAACCCTCATGCTGGCGATGGAGGGTTTATTGGTTCGGAAGATCAAAAGATATTAATTCCTGTTATAGAAAAACTTAATTCTTTAGGTTTGAATATCACAGGACCTCATTCTGCAGATACAGCTTATATTGATAGAGATAATCAAACTAAAGAATATGTAATATTGGCCATGTATCATGATCAGGGCTTGCCTGTAGTAAAAACATTAGGATTTGGCAATATTGTTAATGTAACTCTTGGACTGCCTTTCATTAGAACTTCGGTGGATCACGGAACAGCATATGATGCTGCCGGTTCAATTGAAGCTAATGAATCAAGTTTAGTAGAAGCCGCAAAATTAGCAGCTTCAATAGCTAAAAGTTAAAAATGCTTAAGGCCAAAAAAGATCTGGGCCAAAACTTTTTGATTGATGAAGTTGCCTTAAACAAGATTATTGAAATAATAAACCCGATAAAGAAAGAGCATTTCTTGGAGATAGGTCCTGGCCAAGGAGCATTAACAAAAATTCTAGCAAAAAGTATTAGAAGACTAGATGCCGTAGAGCTGGATAAAGATCTATTGTTAGGCTTAAGATTGATAAATAGCGAGGAGCTATTTATACATAATGAAAATATCTTAGATTTTGATATTAAAAAAGTTCTTGAAAATGGGAAGTTAAGGATAGTGGGTAACCTTCCTTACAATATTTCAACAGAAATAATGCTATGGGCCTTTCTCAATCTAAATCATTTTGAAGACATGCATTTTATGTTTCAAAAGGAATTTGGAGAAAGGCTTTCCGCTAGACCTAATAATAAAAGCTATGGAAGGATATCTGTAATTACCCAATATTTAACGGAATTGGAAACGGTTCTTTATCTTGAGCCTGAAAGTTTTAAACCTAAACCTAAAGTGGAAAGTGTTTTTATAAGATTTATCCCAAAAAAAAATAGAAAAATAGATTCTCCAATTTCGATAAAATTACAAGCAGTAACTAAAGAAGTATTTCAGCATAGAAGAAAGATGGTAGGGAAATCTCTGAAGAAGATCTTAACCACAAAACAACTTGATAAAATGGATATAGATTTATCTTTAAGGCCTGAAAATATATCTGTTGAAGAGTATATTAAAATTGCTCAAGCTTTAATCTGAATGGCAAATTACGCAATTGGTGATATACAAGGTTGCTTTGACGAATTGATAGTTTTATTAGATAAAGTCAATTTTCAAACTGATAAAGATAAATTATGGATATGTGGAGACATAATTAATAGAGGGCCTAAGTCTTTTGAGAGTTTAGATTTTATCTATTCTATTCGTGAAAATTGCAACATTACTCTTGGAAATCATGATCTACATTTCTTGGCTGTTGCAGAAGGAACAAAGGAGATATCTGGTTCAGATACATTTCAAAACATACTAAATAAGAAAAATCTTGATGTTTATCTGAGTTGGATGAAAGAATTGCCCTTCCATCATATAGAGGAGATCGAAAGAAATGGTGAAATTGTTACTTACATAATGACTCATGCAGGCATTCCTCCACATTGGAGCAAAGAAGATCTTAAAAGCTATTCCTCAGAATTGAATGGGGTTATAAATGGACCAGAATCAAAAAATCTTCTAAAAAATATGTACGGGAATTCACCGAATCATCCTTCCATATGTACTTCTGAAATAGAAAGATTACGTTTAAATATAAATTATCTAACTCGTATGAGATTCTGTTCATGTGATAGCACTTTAGATCTAGAAAATAAAGGAAAAGCCCATGAGGCCCCTCCACAAATGAAACCTTGGTTTGATTGGAATTTAAAGATTTTACAAGATCCAGTCCATCTGCTTTTTGGCCATTGGGCTGCCCTTGAAGGTGTTACGGGTAAAAATAATGTTACTGCACTCGATACTGGATGTGTATGGGGTAAAAAATTAAGTGCTTTAAGATTAGAAGATAATCGAATCTTTTCTTGTAATAAGATAAATTAACAATATGAAAGTATATTTAGTAGGAGGAGCTGTAAGAGACTCTTTATTAGAAGTACCTTTTCATGAAAAGGATTGGGTTGTTGTTGGAGCAACCAAAGAAGAATTAATTGAAAAAGGATATAAGCAAGTGGGGAAAGATTTCCCTGTATTCCTTCATCCTGAAACTAAAGAAGAATACGCCTTAGCAAGGAAGGAAAGAAAAACAGGAAAGGGGCATAAGGCATTTAGTTTTGAATTTGATAAGAATGTAAGCTTAGAGGAAGATCTTGAAAGAAGAGACATAACAATAAATGCCATAGCACAAGATGATGAGGGAAATTTGATTGACCCTTTCAATGGCCAGGAAGACTTAAAAAATAAAATAATCAGAAGAGTTTCGGGTGCTTTCAAAGAAGACCCACTTAGGGTTCTAAGGGTTGCTAGGTTTGCAGCGAAGTTGAATGGGTATGGATTCAAGATAGAAGAAGACACAAAGATAGAGATACAAAAAATAGTCGCGTCTGGTGAGCTAACAACCTTAAGTCGAGAAAGAATTTGGATGGAGACACTTAAAGCATTAACAACAAATAATCCTGAAATCTACTTTAAAGTAATAGAAGAATGTGGTGCTCTTAGTCAGATATGTCCCGTAAGTCAATTAGATACAAGCTACCTTTTGAAAGCTCTAAAAACACAAACTGATCCCAATGTAAGATGGGCCTGTTTAGTGGCACCTAATACCTTGTTAGAGGGTATTAATAAATCCTTTAATGTGCCTAAAGAATATAAGGAAATCTCTGAGGTTTGTAGGCAAATTATTTCCTTTAAAGAATTAGAATCTATAAATGCTGACGATATTATTGAGCTTGCTGATAAAGCTGATATTTATAGAAAGGAAGATAGATTTCTTAAGGCAGAACAAATCTCTAACTTTTGTATTGATAATAATTCCAATGAAAACTTGGACTGGAATGAAATAGTCAAACTTATAAACAATATAAAAGCTTCATCAGAGCTTAAAGAAGGTGAATTAATAGCCAAGAAGTTAAGAGAAGATAGGGTTAACGCAATACAACTTTACTTATCTAAGTCATGATAGAGAAATTTATTTTAATAACAGGCGGAGCAAAAAGAATTGGGGCAACAACCTCTAGATACCTTCATGAAAAAGGCTTCAACATAATCCTTCATTATAATAATTCAGAATTAGAGGCTGAAAGTATTAGCGAAGAACTTAACAAAATTAGGCAAAACTCTTGTTTTGCAATTCAAGCAAACTTCAACTCTGAAGCTTCGATAAGCAAACTGGTTGAAGAAGTTAAAAACATAACTGAATCCTTAGATGCATTAGTTAATAATGCTTCAAGTTTCTATCCAACACCCATAGATACAGCTTCATCAGATCAATGGAAAGACCTAACAGACACCAATGCAACAACGCCCTTATTCTTAATCCAGGCTCTAGCTCTTTATCTAAAAAGAGCCAACGGATGTGTTATTAATATCAGTGATGCCTTAGTCAAAAATGGTATCAAAGAATATAGTCTCTATTCAGGGGCTAAAGCAGCATTAGAAGGTATTACAAAATCATTATCAAAGGAACTTGCTCCTGAAGTTAGAGTGAACTGCATTGCTCCTGGTGCTATTCTTTGGCCGGATGACAAAGATTTATCAGATGAAGAAAAAAAATCAATCTTAAAAAAGGTAGCCATGGGAAGGATAGGTAAACCAGAAGACATAGCCTCTTCAATATTTTTTCTAACACAAGCTAAATACATAACTGGTCAGATAATTAATGTAGATGGTGGTAGATTTTCTTTTTAAAATATTCATTTAATTCTTTAAATTAACCTTTAACTGGTTTAACTTATCTATATATGGAATTCAAAGAAAATGAGAACACAGGAACTATGCCTGTGCTGGAAAAGCATGCCATAGACTCAGAGGCACTTCAAGAATACATGCAAGCAAACGTTACTGGATTTGATGGCGAAATTTCTATAGAAGAGTTTAAAGGAGGTCAATCTAATCCTACCTATAAAGTTGTTACACCTTCTAAGTCTTATGTTTTAAGAAGAAAACCTCCAGGCAAACTCTTAAAATCAGCTCATGCAGTTGATAGAGAATATAGAGTAATTACTGCCTTAAACAAAACTGATGTGCCTGTCCCGACTAGTTATGCGCTCTGTGAAAATGAAAGTATCATTGGAACACCTTTTTATTTAATGGAATATATGGATGGCAGGGTCCTATGGGATGCATCAATGAATGACCATTCCAAAGAAGAATCTTATGGCGTCTATTCTTCAATGAACTCGACTATGGCTTCTCTTCACTCTGTAGACCCATATGAAATAGGATTAGAAACTTTTGGAAAACCGGGGAATTATGTTGGAAGACAAGTTTCAATATGGACAAAGCAATATCAAGACTCGGAAACAGAAGAAATTGAAGATATGAATAAATTGATTGAATGGTTGCCTAACAACTTGCCATCAGATAAGCCTCTAAGAATTGTTCATGGAGATTTCAGCCTTACTAACCTTATGATTCATAAAGAGAAACCTGATGTGATAGCTATTTTA
>MDSX01047571.1_pt1 | contig 13073 bp, 14 predicted proteins | sample 811141 | NCBI WGS metagenome assembly MDSX01 (sample SAMN05326642, study PRJNA326480) | marine metagenome | isolation source: seawater | place: Atlantic Ocean: South East | collected 2010
GATTCCCCCGGGCCACCCCCTTGACCGGCGTGTTATTGCTGCTGTTGCTCTTTTGAGTTCTGCAATTGAAGGCCGCCAAGGATGAAATCAGCACATTGCTTCAGCCAGATGACTGGCGAGTAAAGGCATGAGTGAGGCAATCGCTTCATGTTTAAGCGATGCAGATAATCGCAATGAAATACTGATCTTTGCTTGCGTTCCGCTGTTACGAATGCCGAGAGAGATTGGAAAACCATCAAGCTGAGCCTCGATGAGCATGAGGTTTGCTTCACCTTCAAGCCCATGCCTGTTCCACAGACTCAATTCTCCACATTGTTGCAGATGTGTGCGGGCTATTCCTTCGATTTCATCAGAGAGGGTGTTTTTACCATTCCATAATTCTCGGTTGACATCCTTTACTGAAACACGTTGTTTCCAGCCTCGCGTCATGAGTGCTTCGCTTTGAGCAATACTTTGAGTCAACAGATAGGCCGCTAACGTCGCAGCCCCATCGCCAACCAAACTCCATTGCCCTTTCATATGCGGGTGAGGAGAAGGGAGTACAAGGTGTCCCGAATCCTCCACTCCTGCCATGCGAGGCATGTCTTCATCCACATGGAGCGAGCCTCGTAAAGCATGGGAAAGCCAACGGTCGCCGACAGCAGTTTCAATCGATTGCACTTCAGTAGACAATCGGTTGAGTGATGAAAGTAAGGATAAATCGGACTCGATACTTGCTGCAAGGAGCCACGATTTCTTTTGCTGAGTTCCCGCAACTACCAGGGTATCCGCCATTGCATCACCATCGATGACTTTGTAGCCCGTGCCTGTGGATTCAAGAATTAAGCATCGATCACCATCTCCATCCAGAGCTGCTCCGACAATCGTGCCCTGAGGGGCAGGTTTGAGATTCTTGAGTAAGAGGTGTTCAGATGCTGCTGCTTCGGCAATCGACCATTCTGCTGTTGGTGAAAAATCCCCTGCCCCACAACGATTGTTTATTTCAACAGCATTGAGACTCACTTCTATTGTTTCGATACCATTTCCGGTCAGCCAATCAGATAACCACCTGCTTGCAGAACCCTTTGAACTGTCTAATGGAAACGGCTGCTGGATGTTTCTTGTCGAGAAAGATGAACTTCCAAATGTGCGTTTGAAACAATTCAGTCGTTCAGTAAGCCAAAGGGGATGTTGTTCTTTCCCCCATTCGAGAAATTGTCGATCAGTTGGCATGGATAATTCATTTTTGTCAATCTCGTCAACCTCCCTCTCCTCTTCACAAAGGGCGTAGACAAGTTCGGAAATTCTGTCTTCGAGTTCTGGTGAAGTTTTGTAGCCTTCAGCATCAAAAACTTTGATTCCAGAGTCTGTAGCAGGATTATGGCTGGCTGTAATCATGCAACCAAGTCGCGCTTTGTGCCAAAGAACTGCGTAATGGAGCACCGGTGTTGCACATGTCCCGATGTGTGTAACCGTACAACCCGCCAGCCGAAGACCAAGCGTTACTCCTTCAACCAGAGCCTGGTTTCCGGGACGTTCATCCCAGCCAATGACAACACCATCTCCTTTACCAGGCAGGGTATCGATTAAGTGGCCAAGTGCCTCACCCACTAATCGCATCAAGGTCGGACAGACGCTTCTTTGGTCGTGCAATTGCGCTATGGCAGTTTTTTCATTCACGCTCGCATCGACAATCCTTCCGCGAATACCATCAGTACCAAATAAACGCTTTACCATCGACTCACCTGTGTTTTGAATCAGCAGCGTGTACGCCAGTAACAGTAGCGTTTGGCCATACAATGCTGTTACAGCCAAGAATGACTCCGGGATTTGTTACGCTGTTACAGCCTAATTGACACCCTTCACCAAGAATAGCACCAAATTTACGCAATCCGCTTCCGAATCGTTCGCTTTCAATTCGAAGTTGGACCTCTCCCCCATCGTTTCGCAGATTACTGATTTTCGTTCCTGCCCCAAGATTAACGCCCTTGCCGAGGATAGAATCGCCAACATAATTGAAATGAGGGGCTTTGGCTCCAGGGAGCAATACGCAATGCTTCGTTTCACTCGCATGGCCAACCACTGCATCAGCACAAATCCAAGAAAAGCCACGTACATATGCCCCGTGTCGAATTTCCGCCTTCGGTCCAACGTAACACGGTCCAATCAAATGAGCCCCAGGTTCGATTTGCGCAGTTGCTTCGACAATAACCTTGCCATTTCTTTCATCGACGGTAGCACCTGAATGCATTGGGTTTTGGGGAGATGATGAAAAATCCTCGAGCACTGTAAGCAATTGAGATTTGAGCCCGTGAGGGTTTTCCGGTTGCAGAAAACTAAACACTGCTTCCCCTTGAGGAAGTATAGGAAGGAACCCTTTTTCTTTGGAAGAGGAGTGTAATGATGGGAAAAGTTCCGATGCATTGGGAAGCGAATCTTGCCATTCCATGGCAGATGCAACGACCACCCTCGCATGAACTTAGTGTTCAAATTAAGAGGCAAGATGGTAAAGTCGCTTTCCTGTCGTGTTGTCAAGTGTAAAACCAATCATTTCTGAGAGGTATCGTGGGATGAAAAAACCGACTTTGCGCGTCGTGAGCCCGTGATTTCGCATCTTTCTCTCGTTCGACAAATAGTCAACAATATCTGCTGCTGAACATTGCGGTTGAGATGCAACGTATTCAATGATCTCACTTTTCAAACGGTTTAACCGAGCTGATTTCTGAACGCCATTCCCTTTCATTGTTATCATAATTAATTTGTTTTAACGAATATAACAAATAGGCGTGGGAATGCCGTGGGACCCCAAGTATTTTCAATGTATATTCAACAAATATCGAGGAGTTCTGCCCACTTTTTGTAAGCCCCCTTTCGGAACATATTTTCATGGAACTCCCGTTGAGGAATGTGCACACATCGCGCTAAACGTCCGCGATTATCATAACATCCGTTTTGAGTATGTATGGGGACCATGACCTGTTTCAAATCAATCTCTCTACCACTCAATGCGGGAGGTGGTTGACCAATCACTTCCACTTTACCATCCCAAGAGATGTCTTCTACCTTCGGAGGCAATAACTCGCCCTTTTCAAAATACAACTTACCCTCTGCAGGTTTAGCGGGTTTCCAGGTGCCTTTTCGACCTTGGTCCAACCACATGACCATTTCTTTCATTTGGCCGACTGTCGCCATTGCCAAATGTGATTTTTCCCACCAGCCTTCAGTTCGTGCCAATGTAATATGGTGCACTCCAGGTGTAACCTCACGATTATCCAAAGCATCAGCATATGTCCTGCATAGACTCGAAAGCCTTACTGTGTAAATCGGTAAAGGTCCAATTCCAATATCTTGTAATCGATAGGGATTGGCTAATTCTCCCAGTAAGAGAAACGGCCTTCTCTCGCTCATACCAGGTGCATTGTGTTCAGTTAGAAGTTGGTCGACCGTTCCAGCATCACTCAGGAATTGAGAACAATACATTTGAAGCTTAGAACCTTCTAAAATATCGTTACCTTCTTCCGGCGGAAATTGCAGAGGTATGACGCTGCTTGAGCAAAAGAACACACACTCGTGCGGCAAAGCAACAGGTGAGCTTGCTGGCGTATACGGCCAGAGTCGAGGTGAGCGAGCGTCCATGCTTCACCCTCTCACTTCTCGTTCATCAAATCGCCGCTTATGCATCAAAAACAGATTCCATGAGACACTCTGGACACGTTACTTTGATTGGGCGAATGTCAGGAATTCCCAGCGCAACACCGCATCCTGGGCAAAGTATGGCTTGTGTAACCGCAGAGCGGCGCTGTGCTGCTTCTGCGGACGGGTCGTACTCAAAGTGAAAATTCGATTTATCCAGCAGATTTGCAGTTGAAGGTAGCTTTGGAGCCTCCTTGCTATCAGGGATAAAAGCAGGCGCGTCTGCACTTGTGTTCCCATTCCCCTGTCTTGGTGGATTGAGCTGTTCGAGTAATTCCGTTTCGGTGAGGCCGTATTGTTTCATGACTCGATCCATTTCCAGCATTTGTTCGTAGCCCGTAAGTGCTCTTAAAGCCGTAATTTCATGCTGAGGAACGCCTGACATGGTTGATACACGGACTTCTAAGTTTTCAGTGTTCACTTATATTGAGTCGACTTGATTTGCCGGATGCCGGAAACTGCAAACTTGGATGTGGAAGATATCATGTGGTCGAAACCCTTGAAAAGAATGCGCGTTGGCCGGCGAATTGAGGGAGACTCGAAGATGGCCCAATCCAAGCAAAGAAGACTTACCAAGAAAACATTGTCGCAGATGTCTGCAACCGAGCGTTCAGCGTCGGCACGCGCAATAACTTGTGGTGAAACGATGTCTCATCCGCATTGGATTTGGGAAGACAGTTCGATGGTTGAAGTCATTGACAGTTTGACCGAAAATAATTGGGACCATATTTTTGTTGTTAACGCCGAGGGGGCCCCTCAAGGTAGAGTTCACGCCGTTGACGTCCTCAAGATTATTGCTCGAAAAACAGTGAATCGAAGCATCGCATGGATGCACGACATTCCTGCTCAACAACTCGTCAATCAACCTCCAATTACGGTGACGGAATCGACACCACTCCTCAAAGCTGGTGCATTGATGCTCGCTCATGATTTGAATCAAATTGGAGTCGTCGACAAGAAAGGGGCCCTCATTGGTGTAGTTGGGCACAACACAATGGCGCGTAAGATGCCGAAGTTCATCTTGTGATCTCAAATTCCCCAGTATCGCTCTGTTTGAGCTTGGCGGGTTCTTAGCGACCGTACAATGGTCATTGCCATCCACAACACGACAACCCAAATCATCGGGTATTGTAAGTCATTGATGATTTCTTGAACACTGAATTCATAGGACTCGCCTCGTAAAACTCGGGTTGAAATGACCAGTGCGGTATCGACAAACGAATAGACAACCATTGCGAATATACCGAGAATGAGAAGTCGTCCTGAGAACGATCCTCGTTTGAGTCTTAAAAGCAAAAATCCAGCTGTCGAAGTGAGGAAAGCAATGACAATCCAAGCCAATGCTGAATGGATCACTTCAAGCCAGAGAACTGATGCGACAACGGTCGACTCTTGGAGATTGTACTCTCTGTATCCCTCTGCTACTGCAAAAATTGCGCTGAAAACGGTAGCAGTCCAAAGCAACGATGAGAACATAGCCGCGTCGGCATTGTCTCGCATTTCTTGGATGACCTTGTTAACAGTGGCTTCAATTCCAGCACCCTTGCTGAGCAAGTACAAACCGGTGACTAACGGCAAACCGCCTATGACGACTCCTCCTATTTCATTCGGCAACATAATTCCAAGTCCGAAGAGGGCGAGAACGATGCCCACTGGAATCATGATTTTTGCGCGCCATTTTGGGTCTTCAAGTGCTTTGACAATGTAATAATATGTTCCTTCAATACCCTTTGATTGCTTTACAATGATTTTCTCAACATGGTCGATACGAACTTGCGATTGCAGTATGGGGAGGACGGATTCATCTTCGGCGCCATCGGTCACAAGAATGGCCTTATCAGGTTGAAATGCAGCCACAACCTCCTCAAGTTGGGCAGCCACTGCACGGTCTGAGCGTATACCGACCCGTTCATCTCCGGTGAGAATCGCAACCTCTACATCTTCCTCTTCAGAATTATTTTCCACAAGATTATCGTGTTGAGACAGCGCTCCAAGCATCGCATTCGTATCGCTTTCTTCAGGATCTGCAATACCGAGTTTTAGTGCTGCAGCCATGACTTGTCGGCGTCCGACGACCGGCCCTCGAATACCTGTTTTGAGACCGAGGTCATTATCTCGGTCGACAGTCAAAACGAGCGTTCGAGTCATTGTAATTCACCGGTGGTTAAAGGAACCTAAGCGCTCACCCGTTTCAAAGTCTTCGCGCGTTTGCCCGTGATTTAGGGAGAATCGGGTTGTTCTTTCTCGGCTTGATTGGTTGCTGAAACCAAGGCTAAAGCTTCAGCCTCAGCACGTTGATTTTTTGCTTTCCAGCGTTGAGTTGCCCGAATATATTTCAACGGATGATCCAACCAAGGTTGATCACACAATCGGTCATCTCCAGGTAGCACGGGGCAATTGTGATTGACCTTGAGTTTGCCACAACCAGAAGGTGTATATCCGTGCTGGTAGACGTGGTCGACTTGGTACGATGTCGTACTTTCACTGAAGTCAGGCGCCCCTCTGAAAAAACCGACACACGATTCTTTGGGCAGGGCCAACGTTGCAGCCATCGAAGCAAGGAAAAGCCGACCAAAGTGGTTCAAGTTAACACCGTTCGCCAATTCTGCTACAGCTTTTCTCATACAGGGGGGCCAGTCATTTTCATCAGCACCTACCAGAGATATTGCCTCGGAGGCCTTCGTTGCCATAAGGTTACGAACCATGCCAACGGGTTCAGCGAGTCGAACTGCCAAGTCCATCGTAATCTCTCCCATCTTTTGCAGTGCTTCTTCTTCAACGCCTTTTTTTATTCGCTCACGAAGCAATCGAGAAAGCTTGGCTGATGAACCGTATTGAGGCTCTTCAAACAATGTTACCCATCCCTCGTGGACATCACAGTTGGGCAATCTCCATCTTGAACCAGTTATTTTTGGACATATTTCGATAAAGTCACTCAACCCAATTTTCCACAGCGGCCCTGATTGTGAACGACGACGTTGTTGGAGGGCACCGCCGTAATTTGTCGCTACTTGAGATGTGAGCGGTAAAGATTGACGCTCACTCAATTTGATATTGGCAATATAGGTTTGCGCAATGAGATTGAGATTTTTATGATCTTTGATGAGAATTTGTTCAGCTCGTGCTGCTTCTGCTTGCGCCCATCGGGCAATAAGACGTTCATCCTCCGAAGCACAGACAACTAATCGAGCATAATAAAATGAAAACGCCTCGATTATACGCCCCTCTTCAGTGAATAAATCGCCACCGACCACTTCTACACCTTCTTTTGACTGAATCGAATCAATCAATCGAATTCGTGCTCTTGAACGCGCTTTTTCCATCCATGAACCATCAAGCAATTCATCTAAATCGATATTATGCTCTATCGCCATGCTGCGAATCCAGTCCCCTGCTTGTGGAAGGAATGGGTAACGGGCAAAAGTCACCTCGTCATCAAGAACCGGTAGAGAACTTGGGACGGGCATGACACTGCCATGCACATCAACAACATAAGAACTTCAACCAAACAAACGGATGGTTCATGTGCGCAAGACCAGCCGCCAAAGCATGCATGAGGCTCCAACTCCGGATTCCTTGCATGTTCAAGACTTGGTTCGCCAAGCATTCGGCTGGTCCGAATCCGATGATGCAGAGAGTGCATTGCAACTTCAAGCAGCGCTTCATGGTCATCGGCACTGGGACGCATTCCAACGAAAAGAAACTCTTGCTGATGTCAAAATACGTCTGTTGAAGGCATCGAAGGTCGTTATAATCGGAGCCGCCGTGAGTGCCGAAGACCTGTATTCATACGATGAAAATGTTGTCTTTGTTGCTGCAGATGGTGCCGTTGGTGCTCTATCTGATTATTCGCAACTTGCATGTGTTGTATCCGACCTTGACGGTGCGAACTACCTTGAGCATGCCGCCGCGCATGGGCAAACAATTGTCGTTCACGCTCATGGCGATAATGTGGACCATTGGCGTAAGAAGATTCACTCATGGAATCAGTTTGACACTGTTCCTCCACTTATTCTTTCTCATCAAGTCAACCAAATTATACCAGGGATGCATAATTTTGGAGGTTTTACTGATGGAGATAGGGCTCTTTGTTTTACGCTTTCACTTGGAGTAGAGAATGAAAAAATTGAGCTTGTCGGTTTCAATCTTTCCCGAGTCGGCCGGTGGTCAGGGGTTACTAATGGCAAAAAGAAAATACGAAAATTGGAATGGATGGGGCGCATTGTTTCAGAACTCGGATTTGGCCATTTTATTTCAAATGAAAAAACATACTCATAAAAGCAAATACGTTTGATGGAAACTATGGAGCGCAAAACTCTCAACATGATTTTGTGGCCAGTTGCCCTTCTCCTTCTCAATTCCATTTGGTTTGGAGTCTCAGATAATTCTGCTCCTTACGAGATCAATGATTATGACCACCCGATTGAAGATCGAACTCTTACATTGGGAGGGGTTTTCGGCCAAGACAAGCCGATGCCCGCAAAATTTGATGTTGAATTTAAAAGTTCATCAACCGAGGTGGGAGCTGTAGGTTGGCAAATTTTCGACCAGAACAGCATACTCATTGCTGAGTGGTCAGGTGATGTAAGCGACGAAAATACGGGTTGGGAGGGTGAGCTTATTCCGGGGACCTATCGTATTGAGACGACCGTTTCTCAGGATATTAGCACTGAACAAACATTGTTCATCCAGCCATTTGGCTCGTACTCGCTTGAGGGACATGTTGCTCTCTCTTTCCTCCTTGTCATGGTTGCGTTTGCTGAAACATTCCTACGCATAAAAGGTGCGGAATATCTTGAGAAGAAGAGCACCCATGCATCGACAATCAGAGAAACCGCTCCTTTTACTCGAAGAGGGCGAAGCATGCCTGAACATGACATGCCTCATCCGGAATACGACCCTTGGAGGACTCCAAAGGGATTGTAGGGACCTCACTCCGACGCCTTGATTCGTGAAGAGCTTACCCATTCATCCCAACTGGAATCAAATCCAACATAATGGATATGGTAGAGATTACCCTCTTCTTCACTGGTCTTGACTTCGCGAATTAAACCATCCCACCAACTACCATTCCATTCCACCCTTATCTGTTGCCCCGCAGAGAATGAACTGTCGAGTGATTGGTTTGCAGTGTTGCCTACCGTTGGATACGGTCCAACGCCTTCAGTTTGGTCGTCGCTAATCCATCCGGTTCTTGGTGGAGTATCTGCTGATGATTTGACTCGATAATAATCTCCTCGTTTCCTATCAAGACTGTTACGGTCAGCCAAATACCACCATTGGTCCCCATTACCCATTCTCCATCGGAGGAGTAAGACGTCCCCGTTAATGTAACTCAAGACACCGTCAAACTCAGTGGCAGGAAGATAAGTTCCGTTACATTTTGTTGTTCCAGCGCCTTGAACGGTGTAAAATTGATTGTTCACATCGTTAAATGGATGATTTTCAGGTATCTCTTTCCAGCCTGTTGGGCCTACGACATACAGAGTGTTTTGAGTTTCAACATGTGCTGTAGCACGCTCATCATAGTGAATCGAAACAATTTCACTGCTTTGAATTGGCCCCTCGCCGAGTTTCGGGTGAGCGTATGCGTGACCATACAGCAGTCCACCCCTTAACTCTGCATCCCGAATGACGACTTCTGCCTTTACCTGAGCCCTTTCATCGGGCCCGACCATATATTTCGCTAAATCATGATAATTGATTTCAGCATTCATGCTGATGCCGAGTGCTGCGAATTCTTCCATGACCTCGTTCTCGGAAAGAGGTGAATCGCCCATTTGCGTTAGGATTTCGTAGTATTTCTGTGCCGATATCGTACCCTTTCCTTCCTCGTCAAAGATTTCAAACGCTTTGATTAACTCCTCAACTTCTGAAGATTGTTGAAGAAGGAAATCTTGAACTTCGTTTGAATCAACGTCCGCCAATTCAATGCGACTCCATTCAACTTTGTCTTCAACGTCACCGTCGTCAAATGAAATGAGGAATGTATGATCATCATATTCTTTGGAGATCGTACCCGGATAGTATGTTCCGTAATTCTTCCAGTCTACGAGTACTCTGTCACCGGATTTGAGTGGTGGTTTGGCTGGACGAATGGTGCCTGGAGCAGACCCGATGACAACTGCATGCTTCGTTTGCACAATCGAGTTCTCGTAGGGTACATCAATTCTGTAGGTTCCATCATCATTGATACCGACGACCTTGCAGCGGTCTAACCAACGAGCATTGGTCGGACTGAAATATTCCACATGGTCTCCCACTTGGAAAGATGCGGGCAATTTAATCTCCTCGAGAGGTAATTCCAGCGTCGGTGCAGAATTACTTTGGTCAAGAACACCAAGTTGCCTTAATGCTTCGATTACCGCAGATGTGACAGCAGTGGTATCGTTATTGATGACCGTATTGTGAATGATGTCTCCACTCATTACGGAGTCTTGCAGATTGAGCGTATTCGATGGCGTTTGTTCCTCTACTGGAGTTGATTTTGGTGGTGCAGGAATCCATTCTGTACCTGTCCACATAAATTTCCCATCAGGGCTGTATGTTCCATCGGCCATATGTGTTCAAGTCAACTCCCCGTTCTTATTGCTTTAGCATACATTTTTCAGGCTCATGTTTTCAATTTCCCAAAACAGAAGTATAAATGCATACATGAGGAATTAAGCTCATGACCCAATCCTATCTCATTGTCGGTGCAAGCAGCGATATTGCTCTTGAACTCGGTTCAAGTCTTCTTGAAAAAGGCCATACTGTCACACTCTTCGCACGAGATGCTGAGCGTGTAGAAACCCTCGTATCACAGGGTGCTCATTTCATTCAAGGAGACGCTTTGGATAAGGAAGCATTGCTTGAGGCAGTTGAAACAGCGAAGGAAAACGGCAATGGAAAGATATCCGGCGTCGCTCATTTGGTAGGTTCGCTCGTTTTACGTCCTCCCCACGCATTGGATCTCGATGCATTTAACGAAGTTCTGCATACGAACCTTTCAAGCGCCTTTCTAACATTGTCCGTTGTTGGAAAAACGATGCTTCGTAACGGAGGTGGGCGAATGGTTTTCACATCGAGTGTTGCTGCAACATTAGGAATGATTAATCACGAAGCAATAGCCGCTGCCAAAGGAGGTATCGAATCGATGGTTCGTTCAGCCGCAGCAACGTACAGCCAACGTAACATCCGTGTCAACGCAGTTGCACCTGGCTTGACTGAGACTCGCTTAGCAGAGACATTACTGCGCTCCGATGCAATTCGGGAGGCTGCTGTTGGTAAGATTCCTCTTAAAAGAATCAACCAACGTCAAGAAATAGCTTCAAGCATGGAATGGTTGTTGTGCGGTGCACCCGATAATTTCACTGGACAAATTCTTCATCTCGATGGTGGAATGTCTCAGATTAACGGGTGAATACATGGTTTGGAAAAATGCGATGAAAGCAAAACGATTGAAGTCGGGTAAAACCAAAATGGTTACTTTTGGGCTGAAAACTGTCATGGTCGGGAAAATTGGCGACGAATACTTTGCGACGGAGGGATTGTGCCGACATATGCTTTGGCCATTGGCGTGGGGTGGAAAAATCAAAGATGGTTGTGTACGATGTCCATTACATCAATCGACGTATCATCTCGAAGATGGTTCGGTCAAAGAATGGTCTCCTTTCCCATTGTTTCCTCCCTACGGAAGACTTCTCGGAAAAATCTCTAAGCAAAAGGACTTGAAAATATACGACACCCGCGTCAAAGATAATTATCTTCAGGTTCATGTTGTTTAATCAAATCTTTAGGTTCGCTTGTCGAGCTAACAGTACGATTTTCATGCTGTGCTCGAGCATAGCAGCATTGGCCCAAGCTTGGTCAAGGTCAGCACCAACTGCATAAGCACCTTTACCACGAACAACGACACAACGCATGCCGCCTTGTTTGAGTGCTTCCAGAACCTGTCCTAAGAAATCTTCAAGATTATCGTCATCGGGGTCAACAATGATGACTTTACCAATTTGTTCTTTTCCAATCACGTCAATCGGTTGAACAAGAACCAAATCTTTCTCGCTGCTAACAGCGGTCGTCGAGGCGCCATGCGAATGGATGACTGCTGCAGGACCGCCGGTGACCATGCTCACAGAGGCGAGAATCACTTCCATGATTCGCCAATCTTGTGGTGCGCCACGTGGCGGGTTTGGTTGGCCAAGTAACCCAGCGCACAATCCACGTTCATCAAGTCGAGGCAACATGGTTCGGTTGCGGGTTGAGATCATAATGCCTAAATTATCAGGGTGAAGCATTGCGATGGTTCCCATCGTTGCTCTTATGAGTTGTTCTCGGTCAAGCTGTCGAGCGAGTCGAGCAAAATCGCTTACTATGTAAGCGCCAATGACAATCTCTTCAATTACTGCAGGAGGCATTGGTGGCGTTTCGAGTTCCTCGATGACTTCGGCGGCGCCAGCCATCGATTGACGCAAACGCTCAACTTCAGCATTGAGTCGAGCGATTTCTTGTTCAGCGAGCATCTGCTGCTCGTTCAAATCAGACCGCATATCTTCACCAGAGATCTGTCCCGGCTCTTCAAATGCAGGCTCTTCTTCAAGAACAGGACTTTGTTGAATTTCGTCCTCTACGACCTCTTCAATGACTTCCTCAGGATCTTCCATCTGAACTTCTTCAACGACGTGTTCGACTTCATCTCCGTCAGAAGTCTCGAGAGGTGGAATACTTCGTGGGTCGGACGAGGGGACAGATTGGATGTTCGAGGAGGACTCACTTTCAGTTTCAAGTACATCTTCCTCTTTTTCTTCAGCCACTTCTTCTTCAGCCGGTTGAGTTGATGGTGGTGGACCCGAAGGTGGGCCAGATGGAGGGCCAGACGGTGGCCCTGAAGGCGGACCAGATGGGACGACGCTTGAGGGTTTAGAATCAACTTCTTCGCTTTCTTCGGTTGTCTCTTCTTCGTCAGATGGAGATGATGGAGGTGAGCCGGATGGAGGGCCAGATGGGGGTGAGCCTGGCGGCGGGCCGGATGGAGGGCCAGATGGGGGTGAGCCTGGAGGTGGGCCGGATGGAGGACCAGATGGAGGACCAGATGGAGGGCCGGTTGGTATTGTGCTTTCAGGCTCTTCCTCTGCGACAGAGTCCATCTCCTGTTCAACAACTTCCTCAGGAGCATGCGGTGGTTCTTCTTCCATAACCTCTTCAATGGTTTCTATCGTATCGACAACATCTTCTTCAGGGGCTTTCTGTAACCCCCCTACGTCCCCAAAAGCAGCATCAAGGAGGTTTCCAACTTGAGCATCTTTTTGCTCTTCTTTTGTTTGTTCAGCAGATGTTTTTTTTCCAGCCACAGATAACGCCCCACACAGGCCACATGGCGCGGCTTAAATAGCGGTTGCGTAACGGATGACTTGCTTAGGCCC
>MDSX01105936.1_pt1 | contig 13069 bp, 10 predicted proteins | sample 811141 | NCBI WGS metagenome assembly MDSX01 (sample SAMN05326642, study PRJNA326480) | marine metagenome | isolation source: seawater | place: Atlantic Ocean: South East | collected 2010
GCGCGCCTCAAGGAGCTCCTGACCTTCGTGGTGATCGGCGCGGGGCCCACCGGCGTGGAGCTCGCGGCTGAGCTCTACGACATGGTGTACCAGGACGTGGCGCGGATGTACCCGTCGCGGCTCATCCCGTTCGTGTCCATCAAGATCATCGATTTACAGGAGAAGATCTTGTCGGCGTACGATCGGCGCATCGCGGAGTACGCCACCGATTTCTTCCAACGGGCGAACATCGACTGCCTGTTGGGTAAGGGCGTGAGCGAGGTACGGTCCGACGCGGTGGTGATCAGCGACAGGGTGACTGGGGAGACGTCCGAGGTGCCGTTCGGTCTGGCGGTTTGGTGCAGTGGGATCAAGCTGAACCCGCTGTGCGAGAAGATCATGGACTCGCTACCGCCGGGCACCCAGGAGAACCGACGGAGCCTGGCGTGCGATAAGAACCTGAGGGTGAACGGATCCAACGGCAGCATCTTCGCCGTGGGAGACTGCGCCACGATCGTCCGCCCGAGGAGCATGAGCAAGGCGATGGAGCTCTACAAAGGCGCCGCCAAGTGCGACGAAGCGGGCGTGTGCGAGATTAACCTCGCCAAGGACCAGATCAAGTCCGCGCTGACGAAAGGGGTGGAGGAGTTTCCCCACCTGGAGGAGGTGGTGAACAACATCGACGACAAGTTTGCCGCGTTCGCGGACGACACCGGGCGGTGCTCCTTCGAGGGGTTCGAGAAGATGCTCACCGAGGTTGACAACGGCTTAAGGGCGCTGCCGGCCACCGCGCAGGTGGCCAAGCAGGAGGGCGAGTACCTCGCGTCCTTCTTCGCGCAGTGCGAGGGCGACGCCGACCGCCTCATGGGCGACGAGACCAAGTTTGAGTACAACCACAAAGGGTCGCTCGCGTACATCGGGAAAGACGCGGCTGTGGCGGACATCCCGGGTTTCACGATCGTGAAAGGTATCGCCGCGGGTGTCATCTGGAAGTCTTTCGAGACCATCTCGCAGGTGAGCGTCCGGAACATCTTCCTCGTGGCGTCCGACATGGTCCGCACCAAGCTCTTCGGCCGCGACATCAGCCGCTTCATGAACGACAACTAAACTCACACAACAACTTAGCGGGGGTGCCTGAACTCACGGCCGCCCCACAACCATTTTTTGCGATATGAAATCATTAATGCTACTCAACTAACGCGTCTCGAGTCCGTCGCCCCCCTCTTCGTCCTCCGCATCCTCGCCCTCGCCCGCGCCGATCCACCGCTCGAGCTCCTCCCGAGTCAACACCCGCACCTCCCCTTCCGCCAGCCCGTCCAGCGTCATCCGCCCGAACGACGACCTGTGCAGCGCGATCACCTCGCACCCGACGGCGCTGCACATCCGCTTCACCTGGTGATACTTACCTTCCACGAGCGTGAGTGAGCCGCGGCGTTTGTCGTTGGTATCCAGCGCCAGCGTCGCGGGACGGCACGGCTTGGACTCCCCCGTGAGGGTCAGTGTTCCGCTCGCGAACAGAGCGGGCGCGTCGAGGGGCAGGTCCGCGTCGACGACCACTTCGTAAACCTTGGCCACCTTTTTCTTTGGGCTGGTCAGCCGATGGAGAAGGGCGCCGTCGTCGGTGAGTAAGAGGAGGCCGGTAGTGTCCTTGTCGAGCCTGCCCACGGTCTCCACCCCGGGGTTTCGCGATCGCCATCGTTCGGGGAGTAAGTCGTAGACGCTCGGGCCCTCGCGATTGTCATGCGAGCAGACGCACCCGGCAGGTTTGTGCATCACCGCCGTGATTCCGTCAATGAACTCGGGCGCCTCGCCGTCGATCATGAGCGACGGCGAGGACGCGAGCACCTTGGCGTCCGCGCGTCGCACGGGCTCGCCGTCGAGGGTGACGCGGCCGGCGCCGACCCATCGCTTGGCCTCGCCTCTGGCGCAGTATCCGAGCCGCGAGAGCAACCTGTCGACGCGCTCCGGGGACGACGACGACGACGCATCCCCACCGCCGCCACCCTTGCCCTTCTTCTTGCCGCCCGCGCGGACGGGCACGACGCGGAGGCGGTGACGCGCGGCGACGGACCGCGCGGCCGTCCGCGGCGCGGCGCTCGTCGTCGACGCGAGCATCGCCATCGCGCGCGCGACACTGAAAGCGGTCGGGGCGCTTCACACAAAAAGTTAATTTAGTCGACTGAATTCAATTCATTCGCGCATCTCTACCGCAGCTGGCGCATGGCGTACACCTTGGCGCCCGCCAGGCCAATCTTATCGTTCAGGATGATGTGCAGCGGGTACCCCGCGCGCACGTCCTTGTACCTGCACTCCTCCCTCAAAAACGCCGCCTTGAGTTCGCCGCCCTCGCCGATGACCTTCATCAGCCGCAGGGGAATCCCACCCGCGACGTACACACCGCCGGTGGCCAGACACTTGAGCGCGAGGTTACCAGCCTCCGCGCCCAGGATCTGGAGAAACACGTCCACCGCCTCGACGCACAGCTCGCAGGTGCCGTCCAGCGCGGCGTCCGTCACGCCCGCGGGGTCCAGGTCCGGCTTGGTCTCTTGGCCCCGGTGAATCCGCAAGAAGTCGTAGATGCGCTGAATGCCCGACCCGCAGCACACCTGCTCAATCTCGCACTCCCCAAGCCTCGTCTCGCAGAACGCCTGGAGCGCGCGCTGGGTCTCACCCCGCGGTGCGAAGTCCGCGTGGGATCCCTCGGACGGCACGACGTCGTACGAGGACCCGTTGTGAAAGAGCATCGCTTCGCCGAGGCCGGTGCCGGGTCCGAGCACGGCGATTGGTCCGGTGGGTGACTTGGCGGTTCCTTCGTTCAACGTGACCATCTCGTCCGGCTTGAGGTCGAGGACGCCGTAGCCGACGGCGGCGAAGTCGTTGATGACTTTCACGGATGAGATGTCGAATGACTTTTGGAGCGCGGCGCCGTCGATGATCCACGAGATGTTTGTCATTTGGCATCGATCGTCGGCGACTGGTCCGGCGACGGCGAAGCACGCGGCGGAGACTGGTCCGGCGTCGACGCCCGCGTCGGCGAAGAGGTCGGTGATGACAGACTCGAAGGTTGGATGGCCGGACGTGCCGTAGACCTTCTCGAAGGTCATCGTCGCGGAGGACGGGTCGGTGGGATCCGCGGTCCACACCTGGAGTCGCGCGTTGGTGCCGCCGATGTCTCCGACGAAGACGGTCTGCGCCGCGGCGCGGGGCGCGACGGCGTACCTGGCGCGGGTTTTGGCCTTGGCCTGGCGCCTCGCGGCGACCGCGTTCTTGATGACGCGGACCGAGGAGGTCACCCTGCGATCACGGGAGCGGGAGGGAGGACGGAGGTCAGGCGCGTGGTGCGGTTTTGAAACGTTGCTTTCTTTCATCGAGCGACGGGGTGCCTCGATCGATGGGCGGCGGCGACGGGCGGGACGCAGAGTGGGCGATGCGCGATGGGCGCGCGGGTACTCACTTGGCGAGTGTGGAAACGTGCGCACCCATGGCGGCGGCGGACATCTGGTGCAGGTCGCGGAAGAGGCGCGTCGTCGAGAGTGGCGATCGGACGGCCGATTGACGACGAGAGGCTCTCACGCGTTCCAACTGTCAGCCGATGGCTGGGAACGCATCCCCAAAACATTTCGTCTCGTATGGCCTTTTCAGATTGCTCCCGCTGGAGTTTGCCTTTAGAATCGTGTTTAATTAACGTCATGATAGTCAAAGGGGGTGTGAGTTAAAAAAACTTTCTGGAGTCTACAATAGCGAAACAACCCTTCTTTCCGCCCACACCCAACAGCACTGATACAACTCGAGCACGGCCGTGCCCTTGGCATGAATAATAATCCCAGAGAGTCCGATTTGCACACGGCGCGGGGGCGGTCAGACGCACCAATCGACGTTGACCGGACCCGGCGATGAAAAAATTGGAGAAACCGCTCAGTGGATCCCGGGATATTCCCCGCCCCAGTCGTCGCGGTTGAACATCTTCATCAGCTGCTCCCTGGCGCTCTCCTCGTCGAAGTCCTCGGGCAGCACGCACGCCTCATCGTCCTCCACGTCCCCGCACACAGCCTCGTACTGTGCCTTGAAGTCATCCGCGGACATCACCTTGACTTGCGTCTCGTCGCTCGCAATGGCTTGAGCGTCCATGTCGCTCAAAGTGTGCTCCTCGAACCCCTGCACGCTCCACTGCCCCTGCCTCAACGCGTTGGTCCGTTCCCAGTCCGTCACCTCCACCGTCTTCTCCGGCGGCATCAACAGGACGCCGCGTCTGGCAACCTTGCACCTGTACCCGCCCTCTCGGCACGTGTACTTCAAGTCCTCGGGCCGCGCCGCCTCGACCACGGGCACGCGGCCCATCTCGGCTTCGAGCAGAGTCCCGTACCTCGCCGCGTCCTCGTGCGTGGGAAAGGCGAGGATGATGTCCACCGGCACGTCGTCCTTCGTGCGCTCCTGGAGGGAATATAGGCCCTCGCTGCCGGTACCGGCGCCGAAGACTAAGATGTACACCGCGTCATCCGCCGGGACGTCGTCGAGATCTTGCAGGTTACTCCAGCACACGCCTCTGTTCACCGCGCCGCCCGGATTGGCGTGAGGCGGAGTGTTGGCGGCGTCTCCTGGGGTGAATCCCGTCGGTGGCTGGATGGATGCACCTTGGGGGACGTCGAAGGTGTTCATGCCGGACGCCGCGCGCCGTGAGAGGTCGTCTGGGGAGCGCGGGGGTGGGAAGTAGAGCGGATCCGCCTTGCCGTCGTGGTCATTCTTGTGTCCATCGTGCCACGGCTGATCTCTGCCGTCGGGGCCGAGGGCGCAGGTGCGAACGCCGCGCGTCTGATGATTCGGTAATGGGGAATTGAGGTACGAGAAGGTCAGCGTGTTGCTCGAGACATGAGTGATCGTTCGTCCGGATGGACTCCGCGACGGTCGCGGGATTCGCGCGCGCGCGCCCCGCGGGGGGAAGCCTCGCGCCACCGCGTTCGTTTCCACCGTGGCACTCTCAGGGGGAATTATAAAAAAGAAGATGGCCGGGCGGCGTTCGTTCGACCGATGCTCGATGGGTAAAAAGAAGAGGACGCGCACCTGGGAGCGGCGCGATTGGACGCGACTGCGCTTGCTCGGGCTCTTGAGTCCGAGCGCGGCGGCGAACCCGTTGGTCACGGAGGAGGTAGCCATCGCGAGTTTCCCAAAATTGGACGGCTCCGTTGTCGAGCTGTCTCACGATTTGCCGGAACGCGAGGTGCGGCCGGTTTGGACGTCGCTAGGTGCGCGCGCGCGTTCTATCGAGTGATTCGAGGGCGCGAGACTCGCACACGGTCTTCGATACTCGTTCCTAACGGGAAGGTGTGGCTCGGATGCGTTCGCGTCCGGCGCTGCGTGCGGAGTTGTGCGCGCCTCGAGACGGACATGCTCGTCACGTGCGAGCCCAAACCCAGCTCCGAAACCGCGCGGTCAGGACGAAAGATGCTCGCCGTGTCACCAAATCCCCAGTCACGTAACCGGCTGTGAGCCATTCACAGATCGGGTTCCGCGAAAATACCTCCACCTGATTGGCTGTCTACATTTCACATGGCACCCACGAAATTTACACGGCTGACAAGGGTAAATAACCACAGAGGCATCGTCCGTATCAGCCGTGTAAAGTGCGGAAACAGCCCGGGAAAACATGTTTTCGCGATCGCAGAGCCGAGTTTTTTGCCGGGTGTCTACTCGGATTGGATCGGATTCGGGTTGTTGACCACGATCGGATTAATGCGTATTGGGGAAGACTCGGGTAGATGTAAAAGAGTTAAGAACACGAGTACATGTTTGGCTATTTGGCTATTTGGCTAGCAGTCTGGGCGCAGAACAGAGAGCACCGGCGAAAGGTAGCCAAAAACAAACAAGCGAGCATCAGAACCATCGGAGGAGGAGAGGGGCCACATGGCGGTGGCGTGCTCGGCGCGCGCGTCGATCCCGACATGCACGCGCCGGTCGAAACACGCGGACCGCGGTAGCCCATGCCGTCACGTTCCAAACGCGACGGACGACCAAAGATCCGAGCGCACGTCGTCGTCTCACTCGTCGTCGTCGTCATCCCCGTCGTCGTCGTCGTTCAGGCCGGCGACGTGGAGGGAGCTCGACATAGACTGGGGCAGACGCCACCTGCAGACCCTCTTCGTCGACGACGCGCACGGCGTGCTGGCCAGGGGCGCCGAGGGCGTCTGCCAGCGCGTCGCCAAGTGGGCCGGGGCGGGGCACATGGTCTTCCCGGAGTCCGCCGGCCTCGACGTCCAACACGGATCGCAGATGGATGCCGACGAGTCCATGTCGATGCTCACGCGGCTTCACCCCGTGTGCGATCACCCGAGGTACGCGGCGAAACCCAATTACGCGTTCACCGACGCCGACGGCGCATGCGCCGACCTCGTCGTCACATGCGGGGGCGCGGATGTCGAACGAAGGGTACGAGCCGCGTCGCCGTCCGCCGTCGCGGTGGTGGATCTGTGGGAGTTTGCGCAATTCGCGGACAGAGGCGAGATCGACGGCACGGGGATCGCGGCCATCGTGCAGAGGTCCTTGGCGCTCGAGTGTGTCGCGCCGTGCATCGATGAAGCGATGAAGCTGCGCGTCGGGGATGCCTGGAGTTTGCCTAATTCGTCGTCGTCCAATTCGTCGTCCGGAGGAGGAGTCATCGATGAGGGCGAGATGGCGGTGGCGAGGGCGAGGACGGTGATCGGCGTCGCCGGGCTGGTGACGTTCTTACTGGCCATCTCGCCGCTCGAGGAGGTGACGCGAGTGACGAAGCGGTGATTTAGTTTGTAGGTTTGTGAATTAAACACACAGTTTAGCAGGTTATGTTGTTTCCCATCCCATGTTGTTTCCCATCCCATGTTGTTTCCCCGGTGGCAGTCTCAGCCGGCGGTTTTTGTACACGTGCCGGCGAGAACACCCGTTTCTCCCATTCTGATTTTAATCAGACCGGTTCGATCATCGGTTGGCACGGAGGGCGCGGCGGGAGGACCTGGTGGGCGCCTCCTCCTTGACCGCCTCCGTAGCCTTCTTCGCCTTGGGCGCGGCGCGCTTGGACGTCTTCTTGGCCGGCGCCGGGGAGGGCTCGGGGTCGTTCTCATCGTTCTCCTCCTCCTCCTCCTCCTCCTCCTCCTCGTCCTCCTCGTCAGCCTCTTCAGCCTCTTCAGCCTGCTCAGCCTCGGGGTTCTCCGCGGTGGCCGTCTCGCCGTCGAGGGGACCGAGCGGGTGCGCCTCCTCCTCCGCCTCCTTCGCCGCCGCCTCAGCCTCCGCCAACGCCTGAGCCTCGGCCGCCTTGAGCCTCTCCTCGTAGTCGTCGTCAAAGACGTGGCCCTCCGCTCGCTTCTGCGTGCGCCACGACTCGTACCGCTCGACGTGAGCCGCGTTCATCTTCTGCTCAAACTCCTCAACCTGCTGCTTAGCGCCGTCGGCACCGTCCGCGCTCTTGGACTTGCCGCCGTACGACTTCTTAGCCTTGGCGACGACGCCGTTGAGCGCGGCGTACACTTCTTTGTCGTAGAGCGCCGGCTCGTACATCTTCCACCCGTCCATGAACTTCTTGAACGCCTTGTCGCTGAGGGAGAGCTGCGAGAGGCAAAAGGCGACGTCGCGCGCGGGCTTCGGGGTGGACGCGAGTGCAGCCTCGGCGAACCTGTTGGTGAACTTGTCCGCGAGGGACTCCGTCTGCCTGTCCTTGTCGATGAACCCGAGAAGCCGGGTCATGATCTTCTGGAAGACATCCGGCGTCAACTGATCGTCCCCGGAGAGGCGGGAGAGCAGATCGGGGAGGAGGTTGTAAATCGGGTTGCCGTGCTTGCGCGACAGCTCGTGGAACAGCAGCCTCGCCACGGACGCGACGCGCGGGTCCGGGTCCTCGAGGCACCGCGCCATCTCCGCGATGTGACCCTTCACCTTCATCATGTCGTTCAGCACCAGGTGCGCCAACACTGTCACCGCGTGTTGCCTCACGCCGGCGTCGGAATCGTGCAGCGAGTTACCCCACTCCCTCACGCCGTAGAGGTGCTGCGTCCACGGCTCGACCGCGTTGGGGAACCTGAACGCTAAGTCACCGAGCGCCACCATGAGCGCCGCGCGCGTGCCGCGGTCGGACTCGCGTCGCAGCCTGGTGAAGATGAGCGCGAGATGTTCTTCGCAGAAGACGCCGTCGATGGCCATGAGGCGGGAGAGCGCGGCCAATGCCGCGCCGCGGAGCAGCGCGTGGCCCTCGGCGACGGCGGGGTGGCCGCACAAGGCCACGATGACGGGCGCGTACGCCGCGACGATGCCCTTGCCGACGCCCTTCGCAGCCTTGAACGCGAGGAGCTCAGTCTCGGCGAGCTCCCTGGAGTTGTCGAGGTGGAGATCTTCCGACACGGACCCTTGCCCGAGCGCGGCGGCGAGCGCAGCCTCCTCCGAGTTATCGTCACCCTTCGCCGCGGCAGCCTCGGCGCTCTCGGTAGCTTTACGATCGCGGTCCACGCGCGCGCGGCGGACGGCGCGGGCGAGCCCCTCGACGTGCACGAGGGGCCTCAGGCCGACCTCGCCGAGGACGAACAAAAACCTGGAGAGAAACGCGGCGTTGACGTTTGAAGCGCCGTTCTCACTCTCCGCCGGGGTTGGAAACGCGGCAGCCGCGAAGGACCGCACGATGTCAGCGGCGGCACCTTCGGGGTCGGGGTGGAGCGCGTAGAGCGCCGCGATGGACTGCTCCGCGCACGGGTACCAACCCCGGCCGGGCAGGCACGACGTCGGCGTCAACACCTGTTACAATTGAATAACACCGTCAGTACAATTGCCCATGCGGAAATAAATAAAGATAAACTCACCTTGGCGAGAGCCGCGAAGACAGGGTGCGCCGCGGGGAGCGCGGGGGTGCACACGCCGAGGGAGTCGGACGTCCCCGCGTTACCCCCGGGCCGAGCGCGCGCGAGCACGGCGGCGGCGGCGCGCGCGAGCGCGGGGTTGGAGGATTTCCTGGTCTGGCACGCACCGTCCAGCGCCGCGGCGATGGCGCCGAAGCGCGGGCCGACGATTTCGGGAACCTTAGCCGCGCACATGGACAGCACGGTGAGCGCGGCGGCTCTGGAAGCCTCCGAGTCGGTCTTATCGCCCGCCTGCGCCCAGAGCGCGGTCATCACGGCGCCTTCCGGTGGGACGCGGTTATCGGCGACGAGGAGTTTGAGAATTTCTTCCATCGCGGCGAGTTCGCCGAGCGCCGACGCGGATGCCGTGTGGGCGAGGCCCTTCGCGGCGGCCATCGGTGATTCCGCACCTCCGAGGAAGAGAACATCCACGGCTTCCACCGCGGCGTCACGGACGGACTGATCGCGGGAGAAGACGAGGCCGAGCATGCGTCGCACGCCCTCGTCCGCGCCGTCGACGCCGAACTGCTTGAGTCGAACGAGAAGGCCGGTGGCTTCGATGGCGTCGGACGGCGTGGCGGACGCGAGGAGTCGGCAGAGGACGGTGACGGCGCCGCCCATCTGCACGGCGAAGCCGAGCGCGGTCTTGAGCGCGGCGACCATGGTGCGGACGGCCTCGACGCCGCCGTCGAGCTCGGGCGCAGCGTCGGCGTCCCCGGCCACGGGCTTCTCCTCGGGCTCCGTTGGCTCGGCGGCGTCGGCGTCGGATGCCTCCTTCGCGGATTCGCCCTCGGGCTTCTCGGCATCCTCCTCGTCAGCCTCGTCGCCCTCCTCGATGGTCTCGGGCATTTGCTTCTCGAAGGCATCCGTCTCGCTCTCCTCCTCGTCGTTCTTTGGGGGAGCCATGGCCGCCAGCTTAGCTTCGTACTCGGCCAAGGAATCGGCAAACGCGGCGGAGGGAAGCGTCGGAGCGAACGGGTTGAAGCCCAGCATGGTGGCCAGGAGGTTCATCGCGGCTTTGCGCACGAGCGCAGCCTTATCGCCGAGCCGCCCGATGCCCAAGTCCGCGACGACGAGCCAGTGCGAGAGCGGAATCGCCTTCTTCTCCGCCATCGTCGACCACGTCTGGAGCACCCGGGCGCGAGTGAAGGCGCTGACGTCGTGAGTGCGGTCCACGAGGAGATCCAGGAAGCCTTGCTTGGCGCGGAGTAAAGGCGCGTTGGCGTCCGACGTGGTCCTGTCCTGGTCCCTGTCCAGTGACCCGGAGGATGCGTCGGAACAGAGAAGGCGCCCTGTGAACAAAACACGACGTCAGTCTAATCGCCCATACGGGAGGGAATTAAAAAGCAAACTCACCGAGCACGGTGACCAGGGACGATCGGAGCGAGTACGCCTCGCCGTCGAGGTGCGGGAGAAGGAGCGAGATGTTGGTCATCGTCGTCTTGGGCATGCGCTCGGCGAGCTCGGAGATGAACACGCCGACGCATCGCACGCCCACGGCGTCGGAGAGCTGTTGGCGCTTGTACTCCGCGGGATCCACGTTGCCAACCTGTTAACAAAAACAACGACGTCATTCACATTGCCCATACACAAACAAAAATAAACTCAAAATAAACTGACCTCTCTGAGCAACGAAGCTGCGAGTCTCGCGTTCTCGTGCCTGTCCGCCGCGGCTGCCGCGCACTCGGCGATGGGCCCCGGGAGGTGCTCGTGCTTGTTGAGGAGGTGCAGCAGGGACGTGGTGACGTTCTCGAGCTGGCCCCACTTGAGCGCGCACGCGCCGAGCATGTCGAACGCGGCGGCTTTGGTCACCTTGCTTCGAAGCGCAGTCTGCGATTCCATGGCAGCGCACGCGAGTGAGGTGAACATGGTGAGGAAGCCCTCGGGTGGTTGCCTCGGCCTGAAGAGGTTCCAGAGGTCGACGTCGAGGACGCCGGACATGACGTGTAGGACGCGTTCGCGTTGTTCGTCCCATTTCCACTCGGCCAGCGGCGCGGTTTTCTTGGACCCTTTCTTACCTTTGCCGGATTTTGGATCCTCGGTGGGTGGCGCGGCGCCGGCGTTGGCGGCATCGGCCTCCGCGCCCTTGGCGAGGTGGTACACGAGTGTGCTGTAGCACTTGAGCGCCTCGCGGTGGGACGCGACGGCGTCGGCGCCGTCTGCGCCCGCGCCCGCCGCGAGCATGGTGTGCGCGGCGGATGACAGCACGGAGAGGTTGCTGCAGAGCGCGTCGCAGAGGCGGATGCGCGCGACGACGGAGAGGCGATGGAAGTCGCGGACGCACACGTAGGCGCGATCGAAGATCTCCTGCTCCATGATGCACGTGGCGTCGTTGTCGCACAGGTCGTACGTCAATCGCTCCACGAGCTCGTTCGCCTCGACGTCCCTCATGGACGAGACGTCCTGGACATCTTTGGGGAAGAGCGCGCCCTCCCGCGCGGGGGCGGTCTCGAGGTCGGTGAGCGCGAGGGGGATATCGAACTCCATCGCGACGATGCGGTGGCGATACTGCGTCGTGTGGGCGCGACGAGCGTCGTTCACGGCGTGTGTCGCGCGTGTCTGAAGTGGCGTCAGTCGGGGAGATTTACTTTCCCCTGTTTTCAGGTAACGGAAAAAGTCGTGCCGGAGTTTTATTTGGGGCAGTTCCATAGTCTATGACTCAAGAGTAGGTCGGTCGCAGCAAAAAAGTCCGACCGAAAAAGCCCAAAACGCTCTGGTCGGGTTTTCCGAGAATCTCTCGTTTGCGGCCACACCCACACACGGGTTGCGCCACACACATGACCGAGGCTGACTTCGACCGACCCGAGCTCGCCGACCGGCTCCTGCGCAAGGCGGAGACCGCGATTCGCGGCAGGACCTCCCGCATCCTCTGCGTCATCGAGCGGTGCACCGACGAGCACAACTACAGCGCCGTCATCAGGACGTGCGAGGCGCTCGGGGTGCAGCACATCTGGCTCGTCGACCCAGTGGAGGTGAGCTACGACGGGCTCGTGGACGACGACGACGTTCACGACGACACCGACGATGACGACGCACATGAGGGCGGCGATCGGGGACACAACAAAGCGTTGCTGAAGTCGCACGGACACGGATCCGCCTGGAGAGAAGCGCACAAACTCTTCGCACGACGCGCCAACGAGTTCACCTCCATCCGAGAGTTCCAAACCACCGCCGCATGCGTCGACGCACTGCGCGAGGCTGGGTACGCCATCTGGGCCACGGACCTGTCCCAGAAGGCTGTCGCGATGACCCACGACGCGTTGCGCGACGCCGGCTACGGCGACCCGAACGATCCCGCCGTCACCGTCGTTCCCGAACGACTCGCAATCGTCTTCGGCACCGAAAGCGTCGGATGCACCGAGGAGATCTTACAAGCGGCGGATTCACGTGTGTACCTGCCCCTGCGCGGGTTCGCGGACTCGCTCAACCTCTCCGTCGCAGCCGCGCTCTGCATCCAGACGCTCTTCCACCTGTGCCCGGACGCGGCGGGCGCAATGGACGAAGCGGAACAGAATGTTCTTCGCGAGAAGTGGTTCACGCAGCTCGCGGCGCAGAGAGTCATGACCCGGTCGCAGGATCGACAGTTGCGGGATACCAAGACGAAGCTCACGAGGTGCCGTAAGAAGCTGCTACGGGCGGAGATCGTGACGGATCCCAACGGGCCGGACGCGGGCGCACTAAGAGTCGCGGCGCTCGAGGCGGAGGAATCACAGCTGTGTTTAGAAGTGGAGGCGATGATGGAGGAGCGGAGGGTCGCGGCGAGGCGGGCGATTCAGCCGTACCTCGATGACCCGCCGGCGCCGCTGCGGGACATGCGTCGCCCTGATGAGCACAGGGAGGCGTACGTGGGGAAGGGCGTCCGCGCTAAGAACGCGGAGCACTGGCGAGGGATGCCCGCCGTCGCGGGGAGCGGCTCGATTAAAAATCACACCAAGAAGTTGTTCGAGGGGGTCGTAACTGCCGAACCATAGGAATTATGAAATGCAGATAGGTAATTAGACCACTAATTAGACCACACATAACCGTTTGCGCGTTGAAGTGTTAACCCGTGGTCAAGGGCAAATCTGAATCCCAGCCCAGTCAGCGTTCGTGAACGATTTCGATTTCAACCTCCTTTTTCGGCCGGGGCAGAGAGAGCGGTCCAGGGGACGCGCGCGTCATGGGTCCCGTGATCGCGGACGACGACTCGTCCGATGACGAGGTTCCTCTCGCGCAGCGCATGAAGCAGGAGGCTGCCGCCCCCA
>MDSX01033937.1_pt1 | contig 13060 bp, 11 predicted proteins | sample 811141 | NCBI WGS metagenome assembly MDSX01 (sample SAMN05326642, study PRJNA326480) | marine metagenome | isolation source: seawater | place: Atlantic Ocean: South East | collected 2010
CTAAATTTCACAGAATCTTCTAAGAAATGTTTTGGAGTACAATTAACAACAATAGAATTAGTTTTACTTTCATCAATATTTAATTTTTCAACATTTTTTCTATTATAAAATTTAAAATTTGTACAGCCTAAATATTTTAATGCAAAATATATTGCTTTAAATGAACCTCCTTCACCTATAATATGTACCTCTTTATCATTTACTATAATATTATTATTTTTAATCATTTTTATAAAACCAATCCAATCTGTATTATGCCCAACTAATGCATTATTATCAAAACTTATACAATTTATTGCTTTTATTTTTAGAGCATCATCATCAATATGGTCAATATGCATTATTAATTCTTTTTTAAAGGGTTTTGTAATATTTATTCCAGCTATATTTTTATCAAAACTTTTATTTAAAAGAACCAAACAATCACTAGATGTTTTTACTTCATATAACATGTAATTAGCATTTATTTTAATTTTCTTAAAAACATAATTATGAATAAATGGGCTTAAACTATTTTGTATATCTTCGCCAACTAAATAATAATTCTTCATGATAATATCTCATTAATTTTATCTATAAAATCAGGAAATGATTTTGTGTACGATTTATCATTTTTATCATATTGAAATTTTGCTGATATGATTGAATTTGCAATAAAAAATGACATAAATATTCTGTGATCATTATAACTTTTTATATTTGTATTATACAATCTATTTCCACCTTTTATTATTAATGAACCGTTTTTTTCGCATGCTTGACCACCCATTAATTTAATATTAGCTATTATTGCATCTACTCTATTTGATTCCTTTATTTTTAATTCATCTATACCTTTTATAACTGTATTTCCATCAGCAAATAATGCTAATACTGATAAAATTGGCACCTCATCTATCATTGTAACTATTTCTTTTTTATCAATTTGTATTCCATGTAGGTTACTTGAATAAGAAACTTTAATGTCTCCAACCTCATCACCAAACATATTTTTTTTGTTAGTAATACATATTTTTCCACCCATTTTAATTACCGCATCTATAAAACCTGTTCTATAATTGTTTAAGCATACATCGTTTATAATAATTGATGAATTAACTTTAAGTATACATGCGCACATTAAAAACGCAGCGCTTGAAATATCACCTGGAATTTTAATATCAATTTTATTTTTAATTTTTACATTACCTTTAATTTTAATTTTATCTTTAAATATTTTAATGGGATATCCTAAATGTAACAATAGACGTTCTAAGTGATCTCTAGTTTCAATCTTTCCCATCAATATACTAATACCGTTCATATTCATAGCATATAAAATAAGGGATGATTTTACCTGTGCGCTCGCAACCTTTAAATTGTATTCGAATGGCGCTGTATGGATACTTTTATTTACTGTTAATGGCAATCGATTATTAATTGCATCAATATTTGCTCCAAATTCTTGAAAAGGGCTAATCACTCTTTTCATTGGTCTGCTTAATAATGAATTTGATCCAGACAATATTGCATTAATATTCTTACCTACAAGTAAACCTAATAACAAACGAGCGGTAGTTCCTGACTCATTACATTCTATTTTAATATTTTTTTTATTAAAATTTATTTTACTTGAATCAATATACAATGTATCATTATTGGATTCATATATCAATCCAAATTTAGATAATGCATTTAAAGTAGTTAATACATCATCATTTTTTGGAAAATTTCTAATTATGTTTTTATTTTTATTTAAGGATGCTAAAATAATTGCCCTGTGAGCAATTGATTTATCTCCAATAAGTTGAAATTTAATTTGATTTATATTAAATAACTTCATTTATAAAATTTTTAATCATATTTAAGCCATATTCAGTTTCAATTGATTCTGGATGAAACTGAAGCCCATAAATCTTTTGTTTCTTATGTTTTATAGCCATTATTTCTTTATCAAATTTACTAGAGGCTGTTATTTGTAAACAATCTGGAAAATTTTTTTTGGAGGCAATTAATGAATGATATCTAGTTGCATTAAAATATTTTTTAACCCCTGAGAATATAGTACAATTTGAATAATGTTCAATTACATGAACTTTACCATGACAAATTTCTGAAGCACTTATGATTGAACCTCCGTAGTTTTCAACAATCGCTTGATGACCTAAACAAATTCCAAGCATAGGTATTTTAGCGCTATAATTTTTAATTAAATATGGCATTTTTCCAGATTGATTTGGCTGTCCAGGGCCTGGAGAAAAAACAAAAGCTTTAATTTTATTAAATTCTAACTTATCAATTTTATGGTCATCATTTTTCAATACTATTATATCTTTATAATAATGACCTATATACTGATACAAATTATATGTAAAAGAATCATAATTATCAATTATAACAATCAACGTCGAACCCTACTTAATAATTTTTCTAATTGAATGATGTTTGGATTATCTGGTATAATATTTTTTGCGATTTCATAGTGTTTTATAGAATTTTCTATTTTATTTAATTTAAGATAACAAACACCAAGATAAGCATGATACTTACCAACCTCAATTGGATAATAAAATACTATATCTTCGAAATATTGAATAGCTTTTGAGTATTCTTGATTATTGAAATGATTAATAGCTTTGTATTGAGAATATTTTAAAAATCCATTAAAAGACATAAAAATTATGGCTATTATAAAAATACTTCTTCTAAAAAAGAATGAAAAATTATTATTAAAAATTGTTAAAGTTATAATAGATGCCAATCCAAAAGATAACATATGACCAATATGAAATAAACCATCTAGTAAAAGCCCAAAAACAATACAGAATGGTACCATAAATAAATCATAATCTCTTAATGAGATAAATTTTTCTTTAATTAAATCATTAACATAACTCGTTTTATTATATGCAAAATCTATTAAATTTAAATTATCGTAATCATTTACTGGGTTTTGAAATTTATAGCTCAAAGCTTTTTCTGGGCAATTGTCAATACATATCATACATGAAGTACAATTTGAATTTATAACTTTATTGTAATTATTGATTTCATTACTAACATCTATACCTATAGGACATCCTGAAGTACACATATTACAATTAGTACAACTACCTGTTTTTCTTACCTTAAATGTAGATAAGGAGGTTGGTAACTTTAAAAAGGCCCCCCAAGGACAAACAAACCTACAAAATCCTTTTCTCCCAAGTAAATAAACAATCAAAAAACCATCAACAATAAACGTTAAACTTCCAATAACTACACCTGGCAAAAAAGTCCAAACTTCTGGATATGATAAATTCAGTGATAATTGCCAATTTGAAGCTGGGTTTAACGCCTTAGAAATATTTGGTATGATATAGAAATTAAATAAAACAAATAAAGGTAAAAATGTGATTAAACGAGAATTAATTGTTTTTGGTTTTATGCCAAATTTATCAAAAACCCACCATGCAAATTCCTGTACTGCCCCAAAGTGACATAACCACCCACAAAAAAAGCGACCAAAAATTAATGTACTAAAAAAAGCAACAATTACCATTATTGATCCGGCATTTAAAACTCCCATACCTATAAATCTATCAAAAAATTCCTGAAAATCAAAGCTACCAACAGTCGAATTCTTAAACCATAAAACATGGATAAGTATTAAGATATGTACTAAAGAAAAAGATATAATTCTATATTTTTGCATTACTTACTAATGTACAAAAATAAAATTCACCAGAAAAACAATATCAGTAATATCTAACATATTATCTGCATTCATGTCTGACGACCATAATTCCTCATCACTAAATTGTGTTGTATCAAAAAAATAATTTATTGATATCAATACATCTAATATGTTAACAACAGAATCATCGTTTGCATCACCTTTAATCCTAGAAAAGGGATAGTCAATATCCTCAAATATTGTATATCTTTCATCTGCTTGTATGGGGCCTTGATAAACTATATTTTTAGGTTGGTTAGTTGAATTATCATAACTAGGCCATTTAACAGATATGCTATCAATAAAATTAAACTGACCTAATCCAAAATGTAATTGTAAAGGGTCCATGCTTCCATGACCTTTGCCAGCGATGATTTCTCTAGAAATATTCTTATCAGGAAGATGAACTATAACTCTTGCACCTATTGCAGATCGATTTGAGCTTTCAGTCCAACCAGAGTTTGGCATACCAACAATCGAACCCTCTAAATCTAATTTTAACCAATGATTGATTGATGTTAGTGAATCTGGAGATACATTTTGATATAATAGACTTGTATATTTAGGACCATTATTACCACCAATCATTTGCAATCCAGGCGCAAAAACATCTAACCACCCATCATTATTATAATCAGCGGGAACTACATCTTGTGTGGCAGATTGAAAAAATGGTGTATAGGTGGCATCCCAATCACCTGATGCAGAATTAAGATATAAGTCATCTTCATTTTTAATGTTTGCAGCCCAAATATCAATATAACCATCATTATTGAAATCTCCCCAAGCTGATCCATTACTTAGCGAGTCAGATTCAAGAGAAACTTCACTACTTAAATTTGTAAAAGTTTGTCCTTGATTATTTTTAAATAATACATTGTCACCCCAGTTTGAAAGATATAAATCAAAATTATTATCATTATCAAAATCACCCCATGCAGCGCCATAACCTGTACTGCCTGTTGGACTAGCATTATAATCATCAATACCTTTTTGTAATGCTACCTCAATAAAAAAGGGATCTGGATTTTGGTTATAAATAATTTCACTACCATTGCTAGTTAAAGTTTGATTTTCAAACATCCAATTAATGCCGAATTTTCTTGGTATATACACATCTTGATCACCATCATTATCATAGTCTATAATTGCAAGCGTTCTAGATGAACTAGTGTCCATTCTAGATTGAATAAATGCATTTCTTAGGATTGGCTCTCCTTGATTATCAAATCCATCATTTAAAAAAAGGTGGAATTGATTGAAAAATTTATCCTCAATTATCACCACATCTAAATCACCATCTAAATCAGCATCAATGAATCCTTGACTATGAATAAATGGGACTAAATAAGATGGTAAATATTCTTTTGTTACATAATTGTGATTACCTTGGTTCATTATAATTTGATGGGGGGAATTATCAAATTCAGTATTATAACTATCTTCTAAACTTGTGCTGGTTGATGGAGTAAACCTCCATTTTAATATATCTGGATATCCATTATTATCCATATCTCCAGTGACTAAACCAGTACTACCTGAACTTTCAATATTATATATATCAGTCATTTCTGTGAAATATCCATTATCATTTTCAAAAAAATATGATTTAGAAAATCCATAATATAAATCCAAATCATTATCTCTGTCTAAATCTACCATGATTGCACTTTTAGCTTTCATTTCTAAATAATTTGAATTTTCTCCAATGTATGAACTAAATAATCCACTAGAATTATCTTGAGCTGGCATATCTTGGTCAGGGAAGACTTCAGAACGATTACTATTTGATACAAGAAAATAAACTTCATAGGCAAGCAAACATGCCAAAGAAAGAAATACTGTTACAAATAATAATCTTATATTTTTAAATGAAAAAAACATCATATGTTAAGTTAAAGGTTTAAGTTTATATAATAAAGAAACAATATGTTACTAATTACTATTAAATTTAATCATGATGAATTTTATCTACAATGTGAATCGTACTAGGACATTGATTTTTTGATAAAAATTTTAAAAGATGTTTTTTTATTTCTCTAAGACCTAATTCATCATTAGAAACTTCTACAAATGCACTGATAATTGTACCAAAATCATCATCATATTTAGTATCTAAATAAACTTCGGAGATTTCATCATGCTTATATAAAATATTCTTTATTTTACTTAAACTAATATTTTCACCACCACTTATAACTATATCATCACAACGTCCATTTAAGAATAAGAAATTCTTATTTATTTCTCCTAAATCTGAAGTTTGTAAATTACCTTCATTATTTAGCTCATATGGTGAAATAGTTGGACCATTTATTATTACTCTTGAATCTAAAATACTTATTTTATTTTTAATAAACCGTTTACCAACTGAGTTTATCATTTTTGGAAATTGATGTATCCAAAATCCTGCCACTCCAGAACAAGTTTCTGTCATACCATAAGTTTTATATATAGGTAAATTATTTTTTAAAGCATATTTCATCAACCTTGAGGAGCAACCATCGCCTCCTAAAATAATACCACGCAAACTACTTGGAAAAGATTTTCCTGCTCTATCATCAATCAGCCTCTTAAGCATGCTAGGCACTAAAGAGATAAGTGTTGCACCATTATCTATTTCAAAATTTACTTTTGATGTATTAAATCTATTCATTAACACAGTTTCAAAACCTTTAATCTGAGATCTTATAGCGATGGATAATCCTGCAATATGATTTAATGGTAAGCATTGTATATACCTATCTGATTCTAGAAAATTTATTTCATTATCCCATTGTAATACACTATTAACAAAATTGTTAAAAGTTAATTTCACTAACTTGGGAACACCAGTTGAACCTGATGTTAAATGTACAGATTGAATAGATTCAGTATCTTTAATGGTGTCATCAAACTCTGTAACTCCACAACCTCCAAATGAAGAAGATAATTCTTGGATATAAAAAAATGATGAATTTTTAATATTTTTAATATTATTTTTTTGCAACCATTCAGTAATTATAAAATCAATTTTATGTTCTTTTATTATGGCTTGTAATTCTTTGCTATTTATATCGTATGGAAATATTATTGGCACTAAATCATTTTGAATGCATGCAAAATAAACTTCTAAAATATCTACGGGATTAGATAAAAATATACCTACAAAATGATTACTAGATAAATCTAACCTTAATAAAGCTCTTGACTTATGTGAAACGTTATGATAAAATTCTTCGAAAGTAGTTTTTTTGTTATCATAGGATAAAAAGATTTTATTTGGAAAAAATTTTAATGAATTATCGATATAATGTTTCATTTATAATATCCTAAACCATGTTTTTTTGGCATATCTATTATACCATTATTTACTTTAGGAACAATACTTTCTTCACCTTCATAAATTGATTCCATAATCAACCCGCAGTGATTTTTAATTCTATTCGCAGATGAAATATGCATTGAAGCTAATCTGCCTATAATGCCTTCTAAAGATGATGTAATAATAGGAATTTTTTCAGCTTTAAGAACAGTTGATACAGCTTTTTTTATGTTTGAAAAACTTCCAATTGTTTGTGGTTTAATTATAAATACATCTCCACAATTAATATCAAGTGCTTTTTCTATTGACTCTAAACTGTTAACTGATTCATCAAGGCCTAACGGAATATCTGAATGAAAGCTAAGCTCCAATAAATCTTCAAAATTATCTTTTTCAATTGGTTGCTCAATATAAGCTATGTTAAATCTTTCCATTTCTTTAAAAAATCTAATTGCTTTAGGCAAATCATAAGCTTGATTTAAATCAATAATGAATTTAGCTTTATTACCAAATTTATTTGATAAATTTTCTATTAATTCAATTTCGTCAAATAAATTTCTAAATCCACACTTTACTTTAATCGTTGAATAATTATTTATATTAGTTAACTGATATACCCCATTAATCGATAAAGTAGACAAAGCCTTAGAATTTAAATATCTAAATAAAGGCATTTGTTTTTGTTGTGATAAAATATCATAAATTGCTGTTTCAATTGCAAAAGTAGCAGAAGGTGCATCTAAAGTATGTGCTTTAATTAATATCATTAATTCATCAATTTCTATTTTATTTTCTCCAATTAAAGCCAATTTAAAGCCTTCAAGGCAATATCCTACTTCATCAAAAGTTTCATTGTTAAAAATTGGTAAAGGTGATGCTTCTCCAAAACCAATAAAACCGTCTGAAGTTGAAATTTTAATAATCCAACTACTTCTATCAGAATGAATTAAGTTAGATGTTTCTAATCTTCTAATTAATTTATTAGAAATTAGCTTAATAGTTATTTCTTTAATTGTAATCATAAATATATTCCAATTAATAAAAGAATAAAAAATAATCTCATAAAACTACTTGTTCTATATAATACTAAATTCAAATTAGAACCACTTTTTCTATGTATATCAATAATTAATTTAGCTGCCATTGGTATGCTTAGAAAAACTAAACATAAATCCAAATTTAAATACAAATTATTTTTAATTAATAATATTAAAACACATAAATAGGGAAAAATTATCATACAATTATATAGTACAGTTACAAAACTTGAACCAAATCTAACCGCTAAAGTTTTTTTTCCAACCTTCTTATCAGTATCGACATCTCTTATGTTATTGACGCATAATATGGCAACAGCAATAAATCCAATTGACGAACCAATAATTATACTATCTAAATCTACTATGCCACTTTGTAAATAATATGTTCCTGGAACAGCTATCAAACCATAAAAAATAAATACAAATATATCACCTAAACCATTATATCCTAAAGGATAAGGTCCTCCAGTATAACAATACCCAGAAATTAATGCAAAAGATCCAATAAATAATATTGGTATTCCTCCAATATAAACTAAATAAATGCCTATAAGTAGAGCAATACCAAAACTAAATAATGCAGCTTTTTTAATTTGATTTTGAGATAATAAACCAGCTTGCACAACTCTAATTGGTCCTAATCTATTCTCATCATCAGCACCACTTAAATAATCATATAAATCATTTATATAATTTGTGCCTAATTGAATAAAAATAGATGCAACCAACGTTAGAATAGCTACTAAAGTACTTGAAAAAACTTCTTTATTTAGTGATAATGCAAGCCCTAATAATACAGGCGCAATCGAAACAATTAAAGTTTTAGGCCGCGAAGCAATCCAGAGCGATTGTAATTTCATGAATTTTAAGGGAGTCTTGGGAATTTTTTAAAATTTGGTTTTCTTTTCTGTTTAAAAGCATCTCTTCCCTCTTGGGCTTCATCACTCATATAAAATAACATTGTTGCATCACCTGCTAGTTGTTGCAATCCAGCCTGCCCATCGCAATCAGCATTTAATGCAGCTTTCAATATTCTAATTGCCATTGGAGATCTTTCTAAAATTTCGTTACATAATTCAATGGTTGTTTTTTCAAGTGATTCCAAACTTACAACATCATTAACTAAACCCCAATCTAATGCTTGTTTAGCATCATAAAAACGACATGTAAACCACATTTCTCTAGCTCTTTTTTGACCAATAATTCTTGCCATATATGATGCCCCCCAACCACCATCAAAAGAGCCTACTTTTGGACCTGTTTGACCAAATTGAGCATTCTCTGCCGCAATAGTTAAATCACACATCATATGTAATACATGACCACCACCAACGGCATAACCAGCTACCATTGCTATTACAGGTTTTGGAATAGTTCTAATTTGTCTCTGGACATCTAAAATATTAAGTCTAGGAATGCCATCATCACCAATGTATCCCTTGTCTCCTCTAATTTTTTGATCCCCTCCAGAACAAAATGCTTTTTCTCCTTCTCCAGTTAATATTATAACTCCTATATTTTGATCTTCTCTTGCTAGAGTAAAAGCTTCTTTTAATTCAAAAACGGTTTGTGGTCTAAATGCATTTCTAACTTTTGGTCTATTGATAGTAATTTTAGCTATACCTTTAGCAGCATCTAATCCTGATTCGTATTTAATATCCGAAAAATTTTTGATTGTATTCCATTTATAAGACATAATGTTATGATAACTTTCTTTGATTTGTTATTTTCTGATGTATTTCAATGTATAAAATATAAGAAATATGATTAAAAAAATTTATGAAAAACATATTTAAAATTACACATAGTTCAAAAAAAAGCTCAGCAAGAAGTGGAATACTAGAAACTGATCATGGCTCTATTAATACTCCCTTTTTTATGCCTATTGCTACTTATGGAGCTGTTAAAACACAATCTTCATATGAGATTAAAAATTTACCGAGTGATATTTTATTGAGCAATACGTACCATTTATACATTAGACCCGGAACTGATATTCTTGAAAAAGCTGGTGGTCTTCATAAATTTATGAATTGGAATGATATCATTTTAACTGATTCTGGTGGGTATCAAGTTTATAGTTTACAAGGTATGAGAAAAATAACTGATGATGGCGTCACTTTTCAATCACATCTTGATGGATCAAAACATCATTTTACACCTGAAAAAGTTGTTGACATACAAAGAAGTATTGGTTCAGATATAATGATGATGCTTGATGTTTGTCCTGCTGGTAATGCAAGCAAGCAAGAATGGATTGAAGCCCTTAATCTAACAACTAAATGGGCTGTAAGAGCAAAAAAACACTATGATCAAACTGAAACATTATACGGTCATCATCAAATAATTTCACCTATTGTTCAAGGTGGGACAGATTTAAATCTTAGAAAACAATCTGCACTTGAATTAATGGATATAAATTGTGATATGTATGCTATTGGAGGACTGGCCGTAGGTGAACCAAAAGAAGAAATGTTAAAAGTAGTTAATTATATGGACACAATTCTGCCAAAAGAAAAACCTAGATATTTAATGGGTGTAGGGACTCCTGCAGATCTTGTTGAAAATATTTTAAATGGTATAGATATGTTTGACTGCGTTATACCTACTAGAAATGCAAGAAACAGTCAATTATTTACATTTGATGGTAAAGTAAATATTAAAAATTCAAAATATAAAGACGATTTTAGTCCTATAGATAATAATAATTTTAGTTTAATGTCTACGCAATATTCAAAAGCTTATTTACACCATCTATTTAAAACTAATGAAATACTTGGTTTAAGAATAGCTACGCAACATAATCTTAAATTTTATATACACCTTATGAATGAAGTTAGAAAAAAAATAAATAATGATTGTTTTGAGGATTGGGCAAAAGATTTTTTAAATAGGTACAATAATGAGTAGTATAAAAATTAGAGTAATTGATTGCCATATCGCATTTTATAATGATCAAAAATCTATTTGGGAATTTTTACTTATTAAAAGAAGCAAAAATACTGTTTATGGCGAAACTTGGCAAGGAGTTACGGGTAAAATAGAAAATACCGAAATTCCCTACGAAGCTGCATTAAGAGAATTAAAAGAAGAAACTGGTTTAAATGCAATCAAGTTATGGACAATTGATAAAGTTAATACATTTTACGATGCTAAAAGAGATGTTATGAATCTCATTCCTGTTTTTGGCGTTACAGTTAATTCAAAAAAAGTAGTATTATCAAAAGAGCATGTAGAATATAAATGGTGCACTATTAATCAGGCTGTTAAATTATTAACCTGGGATCAACAAAAAAAAGGTATTAAAATATTCCATGATATGCTTTGTGAAAATAAAAATAGATTAAAGTTTATGGAAATTGAAATATAATGAATATTAATAAATGGCTTTGGGGTGGTTTAGGCTGGGCAGTTGGGGGTCCAATTGGCGCAATCATGGGGTACGCCTTAGGGTCTATGACATCAATAAATCAAAATTACACTCAAACTAGAGGCGGAGATTTTGGTGCTGCAATGCTTATACTGTTTGCTTCAGTTATGAAAGCTGACAATGAATTAAAAAAATCTGAATTAGAGTTTGTAAAAAGATTTTTTGTTGAAAATTTTGGAAAAAATTATACCAAACAAAGAATGGAACTATTCAAAAAAATTTTAAATCAGAAAATAGATATCAATGCTGTATGTATTCAAATTAAAAGTCATATGGATATAAATAGTAAAATTCAATTAGTTCATGTGTTATTTGGCCTTTCAAAGGCTGATAATGAAATTCATCAAAATGAAATCAATATAATTTTGAATATTTCTAATCTAATAGGTCTACATGCAAATGATTTTCAATCTATAAAAGCAATGTTTATTGAAGATACAAAATCTGCATATAAAGTATTGGGCCTTGCATCTGATGCTAAGATTTCACAAATTAAAGATGCCTATAAAAAAATGGCTATAAAATACCATCCAGATAAAGTATCGCATTTAGGTGAGGAATTTACAAAGGTAGCAGAAGAAAAATTCAAATCTATTAATGATGCTTACCAAAAAATAAAAAAAGAACGTAATATATAAAATCATGAAAAAAACAAATTCAAATATTAAACTGAAAAAGTTCTACGGAAAAAATGAAAGTCCAGGAGAATATCCTTACAAGAATGGTATATATAAAAATATGTATACCGATAGACTATGGACTATGCGTCAATATTCTGGATTTAGTTCTACATCTGAAAGTAATAAAAGATATCACTATCTACTAAAACAAGGTGTAAAAGGCTTGTCAGTTGCCTTTGATTTACCAACACAAACTGGATATGACTCAGATAGTTCTTTAGCTGAAGGTGAAGTAGGGAAGGTGGGCGTCCCTATAAGCTGTATTGATGATATGGAATCTTTATTAAATGGCATTCCCTTGGAAAAAATTTCTATTTCAATGACGATAAATTCTACTGCCGCAATATTATTAGCATTTGTTATTGCAGTTGCAGACAAAAATAATATAAATAGATCTTTATTAAGAGGTACAATACAAAATGACATTTTAAAAGAATATATTGCTAGAGGTACTTTTATATACCCTCCTCATCCTAGCATGAGAATAGTAACAGATATATTTGATTTTTGTAGTAAAGAATTACCTAATTGGAATACAATATCAGTTTCAGGTTATCACATTAGAGAGGCTGGTTCTACAGCAATACAAGAGTTAGCATTTACATTTTCAAATGCTATAGCTTATGTTGAATCTGCATTAGAAAAAGGGTTGAATATTGATGATTTTTCTTCAAGAATTAGTTTCTTTTTTAATAGTCATAATCATTTTTTTGAAGAAATAGCAAAATTCAGGGCGGCGAGAAAAATATGGGCGACTATAATGAAAGAAAGATTTAATGCAAAAAAAGAAAAATCATTGATTTGTAGATTTCATACCCAAACTGCAGGATCAACACTTGCTGCCCAAGAAATCGATAATAATATTGTTAGAACAACATTACAAGCAACAGCTGCTGTCCTAGGAGGTACACA
>MDSX01071027.1_pt1 | contig 13056 bp, 12 predicted proteins | sample 811141 | NCBI WGS metagenome assembly MDSX01 (sample SAMN05326642, study PRJNA326480) | marine metagenome | isolation source: seawater | place: Atlantic Ocean: South East | collected 2010
AAATTATCTCTGGTATTACAGTTGATAATGCTGGTGATAAATTCTTTATCGTCGCTTATGAAACAGACGGCAATACTGATGGTGCTCACCTTTATTGGGCTAACTCAGCTGGTGTTGTTTCTGATACAACGATTACACTAAATGAGGTAAGTTATGTTGCATACCTTGCTGGTATTACAACTGACCAAGGCCTTGATGATGGTGAAATCTTAGTAAGAAGCTTAAGTGATGCGACTGATTTAGCAATTTATGGTTAATTACTAATAAGGAAAAAAAGAAAAGGGGGTTTTTGACCCCCTTTTTTTTTACTTAATGGCTAATAATAATAAGATAAAAGAATATTTTGATAAGTATCCATTTCCACAAGCTATAGATATGGAAGAGCTTATTAATAATGGATTAAGAGAGCCTTTCGATATCCCTGATGAGATTAAGTATCTCTTTCCAGAAAACCCTAATAAAATTATTAAAAATGTCTTAATTCTTGGTTGTGGCAGTAATGAACTTATTTATAGCGCCCTAAGAAATCCAAAAATTGATTTTACAGGAATTGATTTCTCTGATGTTGTTGAAAAAAATGTTCTTAAAACAATTAAAGAAAAAAAAATTACGAATGCTAAATTTATTAAAGATGATTTTCTTAAACATAAGGGAGTTAAATATGATTTAATTTATGCATCTGATGTAATTAATTTTCTGCCTAATCCTTCTAAAGCACTAAAAACAGTAGTTAATTTACTTAATGATGAAGGAGCTATTGTTTTTGCTTTACCATCATCTTATTATTATAGTTCTATTAACTTGTTAAAAGACAAATTTGAGTTTTTAGATCTTAAATATTCTGATGATAAAGATATCGATGATGCTTTTAATTTAATTAAAGGTTTAATTGCTCTTCATCCATCAAGAATAAATATTTATGAGTCTTCTAATGTTATTTCTAAGGATGACTTTGTTTATAGATTTTTATCTCCCCATAATCATTCTTTTAATGTTTATGAAATTGATACATTATTAAAAGATACAAACCTATATTTTCAGAACTGGCATGATAATGCATCGTATTTCCCCCAAGCATTATTTAATCCAGAAAACTCTTATTTATTAAATATAAATGATAAATTAAAAGGAAAGAACATTCTTGATATATGGGATACAATTTTATGTATTAAAGGACCACATCATACAGTTCAAAAACATAGATTTTGTGCTCGTAAGGGTATAGATCTTAATTATTTTAAAGATATAATGTTTGAAGATGATACTTATATCTATAAACGTCCAAATCAGATTATTTCACATAACCCCTCAAAAACTCAAATACTATTAGCAAGAAGTAATTATAAAAGAATTTTAAGTAAAGATGAGTATGCTGTTATCACTGCATTAGACAATAAAATTAATTATAAGGAATTGAATAAAACCTTAGACTTTCCAATCGAAAGATTAAATGTTATTTTACAATCCTTGTGGGAGTATTCAGTAATAAGTTTTTATAAGGATATATGATGAAAAAGTTTTTACATGTTGGTTGTGGGCCTAAAACAAAACTTCAAACTACACCTGTTTTTGCATCTGAGGAATGGGAAGAGATTAGGCTGGATATTGATGAAAATTGTAATCCGGATATCATTGCTGCACTCCCAGATTTATCCGATATTGAAACTTCATCATATGATGCAATCTTTTCATCTCATAATATTGAACATCTTTTTCCTCATGAGGTTGATATAGCTTTGTTGGAATTTAACAGAGTTCTTAAAGATGATGGTTATTTACTTATAACATGCCCTGATTTGAAATCAGTTGCAAAACATGTTGCAGAAGACAAATTATTAGATGTTTTATATGAATCTCCCGCGGGACCTATTGCCGCTCTCGATATAATATATGGTCATAGGTTGTCTTTACAAAAAGGAAATCATTATATGGCGCATAAATCAGGATTTACTAGAACTGTTTTAATGGGTTTATTTAATAATGCTGGTTTTAATGCTGTAACAGGAGCAGAGAGACAAAATCTTTTTGATTTATGGTGTATTGGTTCTAAAGATGAAAATGCTGATCAAAAAATTATTGAGCAGGTTCTACGTTCGCATCTTGGTTTAGTTGATGAAGTTAAAGTTTTTTGAATAAATTATGCCAAATAATAAAAAATCTTCACCATGGTCTATTTTGTTTCAGCCAGATGCATTTAATATGTCTGGTGAAAGACTTATGGGTAGACAAGCAGCAGGTTATTCATATGTTAAAGGTGTAGCTAGTTTAGGATTTGATAAAATAAGTTTCTATACAAAGAACTTAACTGATCGTGAAAAAGTTACAAATCTTATTCAACCTCTATTAACTAAAAAAACAGATATCCAGTGGGTTCCATGGGATGAGCCTCACAAATCACAAGAATTTGGAGGAATTTTTTTTCCTGAACCTAAAATTGGTATTCAATCTTTATTTAGAACTAAATTTGGACATAATGCATATAGTTTGGTTGGTATTACTCATACAACTGCATCTGATTCTGTAATAGATACTGTTTCTGATTTCCTTGTTAAACCATTAAGACCATGGGATGCATTAATTTGTACTTCTAAAAGCGTAAAAAGCACTCTTGATACGATCATCGAAAATCAAAAAGAATTTCTAAAATCAGAAATTAATGCGAACAAATTTAATGATCCACTTTTACCTATTATTCCCTTAGGCATTAATAATGATGAATTCATTTATGATGATGCTTTAAGGGAAGAGGGTAGAAGTGAAATGAATATTAATGAGGATGATATTGCTATTATTTTTGTTGGAAGATTGTCTTTTCATGCTAAATCTCACCATTATCCTATGTTTCATTCGCTTAATGAGCTTGCCAAAGAGATAGGCCCAGATAAAAAAATACACTTAATTCTCACTGGCTGGTTTGGTAATGATAATATTAAAAATGTATATATTGAAGAACACCGTATTATTGCACCTAATGTTGTTCTTCACATTGCTGATGGTAGAAACCAAGATATAAAACACAAAACAATTGCTGCATCTGATATTTTCCTATCTTTAAGTGATAATGTTCAAGAAACATTTGGTTTAACACCTTTGGAAGCAATGTCAGCAGGCCTTCCAGTTATTGTTTCTGATTGGAACGGTTATCGAGAAACAGTTAGGGATAAAAAAGATGGTTTTATGATACCTACAAAGACTTTAGCAAATGGTAATGGACAAGATTTAATAGATAATTACAGAAAAGGCGTTTATACATATGATTATTATATCGGATATCTAAGTCAAATTATATCTGTTGATATTGATTTATTAATAAGCAGACTTCGTGATTTAATTCTTAATAAAGAATTAAGAATTAAAATGGGTAAATCTGGTCAAGAGAGAGCTAGAAAAGAATTTTCTTGGTCTCATATTCTAGCACAATATTCAGACCTTAGAAATGAATTGGATCAAATAAGAAATGATAGTGATCAAGATAAAACAATGAATTATCAAAATTCTGCGAATATTGATCCCTTTTTATTATTTGATAGTTATTCCACTAAAGTACTGAAAAACAATGATAAAATAAAAAGACATTCATATTATCAAGATAGTAATTTAGATAAATTCCTTAATTTTAAAAGTATAGAGTTTATTTTTTCTGGTGATCATAGGTTATTTAGTAAAGAAAACATCAACAATGTTTGGAAATATATAACTTCAGACTATCGATCTATTACTGACATTCAAAATGATACGGAAATTGATATAAGTGATATATTAAGAATTGTAATGTGGTTGCATAAATTTGGATTAATTAAAGTAAAATAGATTATGAAAAAAAATAAGACGATAATATTTATTCATCAAAACTTTCCTGCTCAGTATAAGCACTTAGCACCTTTATTGGCGAAAAATGAAAATTATGATGTTCACTCTATATCTCTAGCTGACTTCACTTGTGAGGGCGTAAAGCATCATAAATACATTCTAGAAAAGGGAAACACTAAAGGAATACATCCTTTAGCCCAAGAATTCGAAGCAAAGATAATTAGAGCAAATTCTTTAAATAATGTTGCTATCAAAATGAAAAAAGATGGAATTATTGCAGATTTGATCATTGCACACCCAGGTTGGGGAGAGACACTATTTGTTAAGAATGTTTGGCCTGAAGCAAAACTCATCTCTTATTTAGAGTTTTTTTACTATTCAAATAATGCTGATGTAGATTTTGACCCTGAATTTGAATTTGATAATGAATTTTTGGCTAATAAATTATCTGCTAGAAACGCACCTATTGTTTTAGATTTATATCAAAGCGATCATGTCGTTACACCTACAGAGTTTCAAGCTTCATTAGCTCCAAAAATTTTCAGTGATAAATTAGAAATAATTCATGAAGGTATTGATACAGAATTACTTAAAAGAAATGACGATATTAAAATTGATGTTAATGGGAATGTTCTTACTAATGATAATAAAATCGTTCTATATATAGCTAGAAATCTTGAACCTTATAGAGGTTATCATAGTTTTATAAGAAGTATTCCTGATGTGCTTAAAGAGCACCCTGATGCATATATTCTTATTGTTGGAGGTCATGATGTAAGTTACGGGCATAAACCTCCAGAAGGAGAAAAATTCTCAGATATCTTTTTTAATGAAACAAAAGATACTCTTAATAAAGATCAAAAAGATATATTTGAAAAACAAGTTCTTTTCCTTGGTTGGTTAGATTACGAGAAGTTAATAAGATTAATGCAAATATGTACTACTCATGTTTATTTATCTTACCCTTTTGTATTATCATGGTCTTTATTAGAGTCTATGTCATGTGAGTCAGTGATCATTGGTTCTAATACAAAACCAGTAAAAGAAGTTATAGAGCATAATAAAACCGGTCTTCTAGTTGATTTCTTTGATTATAAAGAAATATCAAATGCAATATCATCTGTATTATCTGATCCTAATGGTTTTGAAAAAATAAGAGAATCGGCAAGAAAATTAATAATTGATAAATTTGATTTGAATAAAGTAAGTATTCCTAAATACTTAGACTTAATAGAAAGAGTGCTTTATGGCGAATGATGAGTTTATAGAAAAAATATTTAATGATGTAATTAGATTTAAGCCAATTGAACATAAAGATAATAGAGGTTTTTTTTCTGAAATCTATCGTGATGATATCTTTTCGCAATTAGGTCTAGGAGAAAACTATATCCAAGATAATTTTTCTTATTCTGAAAAGAAATATACAGTTCGTGGTCTACATTTTCAGCTCCCACCAAAACAACAAAAAAAAGCTTTAAAAATTATTAGTGGAAGGATTTGGGATATTTTTATTGATATAAGAAAATCATCACCTAACTATAAACAATACGGTTATATAGAGCACGGTAAAGATGATGGTTGGTTGTATATTCCAGATGGATATGCGCATGGTTTTTGTACTATAGAGGATAAGACTGAGTTGATATATAAAGTTGATAATTATTTTGATCCTGAATTAGATAAAGGTATAAATTTTTTAGACCCATCTTTTAATATTAAGTGGCCATGCAATCAAGATCAGATTATAATTTCAGATAAAGACAGGAATCTCCCTTTTTTAAATGATATAGAAGAATTAATTTCTTTTCCATATTGAGGCTTTGATGACAAAATTCAAAAGATATTTAATAACTGGTGGATATGGTTTTATAGGGTCTTGCTTGGTACGTAAATTACTAGACGATGATAATAGTTATGTTTCTAATATTGATAAGCTCACTTATGCATCAAATTTAAAAGCTGTTGAGAATAAAAGAGAGGGTTATATTCATCTTGAAAAAGATATTAATGATGTTGAGTTTTTGGATAAATTCATACAAGAGTTCAATCCTGATTGCATAATTCATTTAGCTGCTGAATCTCATGTAGATAGATCAATTGATAGTCCAGGTGAATTTATAAAAACCAATATTGAAGGAACATACAACCTTTTAAATATCTCGTATAAATATTGGTCTGGTCTTAATAATAAATTAAAAGAAAACTTCAGATTTATTCATGTGTCAACTGATGAAGTTTATGGAGATGCTTATGGAAAGAATGTTTTTACAGAAAAGAGCCCATATTTACCTAATAGCCCTTATGCGGCTTCAAAAGCATCATCAGATTTATTAGTAAGGTCATGGGGCAGAACTTATAATTTTCCTGTTATTATAACAAATTCGTCTAATAATTATGGAAAGTGGCAATTTCCAGAGAAATTAATACCTCTTACGATTAAAAAAATAATTTTAAAAAAAGAAATACCTGTATACGGAGATGGATCTCAGATTAGAGATTGGTTGAATGTGAATGATCATATTAATGCTTTATTAATGATTCTTAATAAAGGAAAAATTGGTGAAACATATAATATTTCATCAGGTGTTGAAACTACAAATATTCAGTTGATAGAATTAATCTGTTCAAAAATGAATGAAATAATTAAACCCAAAAATATTAACAATTATGAACAGCTAATCACATTTGTTTCTGACAGACCAGGTCATGACCGAAGATACGCTGTCGATAATTCAAAACTTTTAAATGAGCTAGGGTGGAAACCAAAAATTAGTTTAGAAAATGGTATTAAAGAAACTATAGATTGGTATTTGACTAATAAAGATTGGCTATTAAATGATAAGGATTTAACTTATGATGGAAGTAGGTTAGGGTTAATAGGAAAATGAAGATTCTTCTTCTTGGCGGAACAGGTCAGCTTGGTTCAGATATAATATCATATAATAAAAGTTCAAATAAATTGGATATAACAGCTCCAAAAAAACATGAGCTAGATATAACAAATAAAGATGAAATTGAAAGATATATAAATAACCTTAATCCTAAAATTATAGTTAATTCTGCTGCATATACAGATGTGGATAATGCAGAAGATAATGTAGATATTTGTAATGATATAAATGTTAATTCTCTTGAAAACATTAGTTCTGTTTTAGTAAATAAGGATACTTTTTTAATACATATATCAACTGATTATGTCTTTGGTAAAAAAAAACATGCCCCATTTTTATCCTCAGATGAAAAGTCCCCAACAAATGAATATGGAAAATCCAAATCAAAGGGTGAAGATTATATTATTAATAATTTATCAAATTTTTATATAATAAGGACTGCTTCGTTAATGGGTCTTAGGAATAAAAATTTTTTCAATACAATAATTAAAAATATTGAAAATAGTAACCCAATTCAAGTAATTGATGATCAAGCAATATCAATTACTTGGTCTTATGAGCTCGCAAAAGTTATAATAAATTTATGTATCCATTATCCAAAACACTATCAAAACAAGAACAATATTTTTCATATAACCAATCGTGGTTATACAAATTGGTATAAGGTATCTGCTGAGATTGAAAGCGCTTATTACGAACAAACAAAAAAAATCAATAAAAAGTCATTAATTACACCTATATCTTTCAAACAATGGGAATCAAAAGCAAAAAGACCAACAGATTCTAGACTTCAAATTGATGAAGACTTACTTAAAAATATAAATAGTGATATGAGTTATTGGAAAGATGCTGTAAGAGAAATGGTTAGGGCTTACTTATTAATGGGAGAAAAAAATAATTAAAAAAGGAATAATTCTCGCCGGAGGTTTTGGTACAAGGCTACATCCACTAACAAAAGTGGTTTCAAAGCAATTACTACCTGTTTATAAAAAACCTATGATTTTTTATCCTTTTCAAACCTTGATAGATGCTGAAATTAATGATGTTTTAATAATCACCAACCCTGAAGATTTAAATTTATTTGAAAAATTATTTAAAGACTATGCATCAGATAATGGCATCAATATTTCATTTAAGGTACAAAAAGAACCTAATGGTATTGCTGAAGCATTTATAATTGCGGAAGAATGGATTAATTCAGAAGGATGTGTACTTATATTAGGTGATAATATTTTTATATCAAAGAACATTAAAAAAATGATTATTAAGGCCAAAGACAATATTGGAGCAACAATTTTTGCATATAATGTTCCTGATCCTGAAAGATATGGTGTTATAGAATTTGATGATAAGAATATCATCTCAATTGAAGAAAAACCTATTGAACCAAAGAGTAGTTGGGCTGTAACTGGTTTATATGTTTATGATGAAACAGTAACCTCAAAGGCTAAGAAATTAAAACCTTCAGAAAGAGGTGAGATCGAGATTACAGATATTAACTCAATGTATTTAAATGAAAAAAAATTATTTGTAGAATTCTTAGAAGAGGATTCACACTGGTTAGATGCTGGAACTCACGATTCTTTGTTAGAGGCAGCAAATTTGATTAAAAAAATTGAAAAATAACTATTCTCTTAAGGCTGTTTTAGAAAGTTTTGTAATCGGATTAAATACATAACTCAATATAGTCCTTTTATCACCAATTATAGATACACTAGCCTGCATTCCTGATTTAATATTGATATCAGTATTTGTGGTTAATTTACTGTCTACAACTTCAATTATTGCTTCATAAAAAGGCGTAGCATCTTGCCCTATATTAACTGTAGCCTCAGAAACAGTTTTTACATAACCTTCAAATTGCCCATATATTGCCATGTCGTAGGATGTAAAAGCAATCTGTGCACTCATCCCACTCTCAACATTTGATATATCTTTGGTAGGTATATATGCCTTTAACCTTAAATTTGGATTATCCGGTACTATTTCTGCTAAGGTTTCTCCAGATCGAAAAAACTGACCAATATTTTTAGCTTCTACAAGACTTACAGTTCCGTCAACAGGCGATCTAATTTTAGAAAAATCTTTATTAATCAATGCATTACTTAATCTTCTTTCAGAGTCAATTAGTTGAAGTTTTTCATTTAGAAGAACCATTTCTGCTTCTGAACCTGAATTCACAAGATCTTGTAACAATTGAACTTTTTTCTTTCTGGTATCTACCTCGTTTAAAGTAGTTTGGTAAATCAAGTCATTTTGAGATTTGGCTATATGAAATAAAGTATCACCCTTTTTTACACGATCCCCTAACTTTACAGATATTAATTCAATCGGACCAGCTATAGAATTTTGTATTAAATGAACTTCTGATTCAGGATTAACTTCACCATTTGCTCTCACAACTTGATCAATTTCTGCAAATGCAGCCCATATAACGATTATTATTGTAAAAGCGCAGATAAACCAAAATAGAATTATTGATTTTTTTAGTTTATCAATTTTAAATTCTCCTAAGAAATTTAAAATTTCAGTAAAATTAATATTAAAATTAAATGATTTCAAAAGATTTTTTATTTTGTTAAGCATTGTTTTCTTGTTGTTTTATTACTTCGTCCTTTGGACCGAATCTAGCAACTTTACCTTGTAAAATAATAGCAATTTTATCCATATTCATTAGATGTTGTATCTTATGTGTTATCATTACTATTGTTGGTTTGTATGGTAAATTAAAAATTTGGTTCATTATATTATTTTCAGTATCAGAATCCATTGCACTAGTTGGTTCATCTAAAATTAAAAGTTTAGGTTTTCTTAGAAAGGCACGAGCAAGAGAAATTGTTTGCCTTTGTCCGCCAGATAAGTTCATTCCATTTTCTTTGAGAAAATAATTAAAACCTCCGTTTAAATCACCAATAAATTTAGCCGCTCCTGACATTGTTGCAGCTTCTAATACATCAGCTTCAGTAACATCTTCAAAGCCAGCAGTAATATTTTCATAAATAGAGCCTGAAAAAAGTTGAATATTTTGAGGGCAGTAACCGATTTTTGTTCTTAAGATATCTGATGGGATATTGTTTATATCATAATTACCAATTTTAACAGCCCCAATTTCCGGTAAATGATATCCAATAATACTTTTTATTAATGATGATTTACCTGAACCAAGAGCTCCAACAATACCTACCTTTTCCCCATCTTTAATTGATAAAGAAATATCTTCTAAAATTTTACTATCGCCAAGGTTTAGGCTAAGATTTTTAATTTCAACTGGCGCTTTATCAATCTCAACTGCAAGTTTACTTATAGTTTTTTCATCTCTTGCCTCTTGCTTCATTAATGTATCCACATTTTTATATGCTGTAATAGCCATATTTAATCGTGTTAACAATTGAGCTGCTTGAACTAAAGGAGATAGAGTTCTCCCAGATAAAATTACACAAGCTATTAATGCACCTGTAGACATTGATTGAGAAGAGATTAAAATTACCCCATAAACAATGATACCCATTTGACTAACTTGTAAACCTGTCTGCCCAAATGTTGTTGCAACATTTGTTGTCATACGAGCTAAAAGAGATGATTTGCCTTGATCTTCAACAGAGCTCCTCCATCTATTTTTTAAAAAGTTACCACCTGCTACAGTTCTTACACTTTCGAGATTATGTGTTAATTCAGTCAAAACACCGACTTTTCCTTGCCTCATTTCCATATCTTTTGCTGAGAATCTTTTTAAAAAAGGTTGAACTAATCCAGCAACACCTAAAACAAGAGGAACAATTAAAATTGGTACAATTGCAATATAACCACCAATTGAAGCTATAACCCCTATAAAAAGAAACATAAATGGAAGATCTACTAATGCGAGCAAACTAGCAGATGTAAAAAAGTCTTTAACTGAGTCAAATTCTCTAATATTACTTACAACTTTACTAGGAGATTCAATAACTTTGTCATCATGGCTTAGTAATTTATTAATTAATTTTTCACTAATTGATACATCTAAATCATTTCCTGCAACATCTGAAAAATAAGCTCGAAGCATTTTTAAAATAAAGTCAAAAATTATTACTACCGACATTCCTATTGTTAGAGCCAATAATGAACCCATCGCATAATTTGGTAATACTCGATCATAAACTGTCATGATATAAAAGGCACTTACGAAACCAAAAATATTTATAAATATAGAAGCAATAAAAACTTGAATATACACAGCTCTGTTTTTGATAAAAGTTCCTAAAAACCAATGATCCTTAAGAGGGATTTTATTTTCATTTTCCTTTACCATAATGTTAATCCGTATAAAAAAGGTTCATTAGCATTTGTCTTTGATGTGCTAGCTCAAGATAGCTTAACAATATATCATATTCAGATGAAAACAGAGTTTGTAATTGTTGAATCTCTTTTTCGGCAGTGTTTACTAGTGTAGTTGCAGCAAAGCCACTAACATTAATTCTGTTTTCAATTATTTTTCTTTGACTTCTTGTATCATTGAAGGCTTGAAGTAATTGATTTCTAGCATTTATAGCGGCAAAAAATTTAGCTTGGATTTCTTTCTCAATCGATGCGCTATTTTTTTTATCTACATCTATATCCATTAAATATGATCTTGATTTTGCTTTTGCCGCGTTAACTTTTGTCCTCCCTCTACCAAAATCAAAAATTGGTAAACTAAAGAATAAACCACCCCTTACATCATTATCTTCGATATTATTTTTATCTATATCATATTCTGTATATCTTAATGAAAAGCCAAGTTTTGGCATATAATCACTTCTAACTATTTTTACTTCTTCAAGACTTTTCTGATATTCAAGTTTTTTAATTTCCGTAGTGAAAGCTTTTGAGTTAGTTAATGAAATATCCTTATAAATTGTGAAAAGTGGCAATCCAACAGGTTTAGATGATGTAGAAAAGAAGTATTGATAATTAGCTAAATCACGACTAGCTCTTGCTTCTAAATTATAAATTAGAGATTCTAATTTATTCATATTAACACTAAATACTGCTAAATCTACCGGATCATTTACACCAGCAGTAACTCTATCTTTAATTCTTTGTTTATAAGGTCGTAGATCATTTAAAATATTAAATGCATAACTGTAAAGGAAATCAGAAATATAAGCTGTTAAGTATATTGTATTTGCTTCAAGAAAAAGCTCTGATGTTGTTTGTTTTTGTTGAACTTTAAAACTTTGATCATCATATCTAGCAAAATTAATACCTCCAAGTATTTTTCCACCAGTATATAAATTTTGATTAAATTCTACTACTGCGTCAAAACTATCATCCTGTCTTTTTCTTATTGAGTCAGTGGGGGCAATACTTTTATCAATAATTTCGTCGTTTATTATTCTGCTACTTAATGTTGGAAAAAACTCTCTCTTTGCATTAGCAAGAAGTAGTCTTTTCTCTTCGCTGAGAGCTATAGAAGATCTATATTCTGGTTGATTAATAACGCTTTCACGAATTGTATTAATGTAACTTTCTTCATCAAAGGTATTTGTTAAGTTTTCAAGATTAGAAAAAGAAATTAACTTTTCTTTCACATCATTTTGATTATAACTTTTACTTATTACCTCTTCAGAAAAACTAGCAGTAGTAAGATTTATGAATACTAACGAAAAAACTAATATTTGATTTTTTAAAAACATAATTATTTTTATTCAGCAAGGAATGACCTAATTTTAGTTTGTTTTCTTATTTTTTTTTGTACTTTTCGATGTCTTTTTTGGGCTATCTTTCTTTGTTTCTTCACCAGAGCCAATTTTATTTGAGATATCTTGAGAAACACTGACCAGCCCATTAATAACTTCGCCAACTAAGTTACCTGGGATTTCGATGGTATCATTCGCAAGCATTTTACCATCAGCTCCAACTTTAGATGTTTGCACCCTTAATAAGTTATTTGTAAATGATGCAGCTTCGATTTTTTCAATTAACATTTTTTTTCCTCCTAACAATATTTATAGATGGTGATTGAAATTAAGATTTCAAGTCAACATTACGAAAACACAATGATTATATGGGATTCGGACATAAAAAAATCATTTTTTTGATGTGAAATAATAAAATGGTGGGCGTAGCTGGGATTGAACCAGCGACCTCTACGATGTCAACGTAGCGCTCTCCCGCTGAGCTATACGCCCTTTATTTCAAAATAATTATAATTTATATCCTTTTAAATTATCAAAAACTTCTGCCAATTCAGAATTGTAATTTTTCCATCTGTTAATTGATGAATTATTAATTTTCCTTTTTACTTGAAAATTGCTAGCTGTTCTTACACTAGATTTACTTTTTTCAATTTCCAAAAATTTATTATCAAATTTTAATCCAAGATAATTAAATAATT
>MDSX01087908.1_pt1 | contig 13054 bp, 22 predicted proteins | sample 811141 | NCBI WGS metagenome assembly MDSX01 (sample SAMN05326642, study PRJNA326480) | marine metagenome | isolation source: seawater | place: Atlantic Ocean: South East | collected 2010
AATATTCATAATCTTTAAAAATTTTATCAGTTCTTAAATATTTATTTTGTAATATATATTTTATTGTATTTAATACTTCTATTTTTTTATTCCATTTTTCACATTTTTTTAACAATAATTTACGACTTTCATCACTATATAATAAAGCCATTAAAATACTATTAAACCAACAAGTTGGACCATATTGTTTTAAAGATATAACATTATCACAATTAATAGTCATTCTTCTATTAATATATATTTAAAAATAAAAAATATATAGAAAGATTAATAATAATTTTATTTAAAATTATTAATAAAATCATCTCTTTCATTAATAGTTAAGCATCCTATTAAAATATTAATACGCATATTAGCTGAAATATTATTTTTATACATTAAATTTGTTGCTATCAATGATTTATTTTTTGAATTCATTTTTTTTCTAATAGATAATATTCTTTCTAATTTTTCAATATTTGTTTCTGTAATACCATTCATTGTTGCTACATCATCATTAAAATATCTTATTAAATCATTTTCAATTTGAAAATATATATAAAATTCATTATCTATGTCATAATCATAACCCATTTTTAAATATTTATTAATTATTTTTTCCTTGCTAATATTATAATTAATTATATCTAATTGTAAATTTTTATTTTGTGGATATCTAATTTTACTTAAAATTAGATTCTGTAAATCTTCATCAAGATCATTATAATATTTAAAATATTTTTCAATATTCATATTATATATAATATTATAATATATATTATTCTTATCAATTTTTTTTATATATTGTTATGTTATAAAAAAAATTGATAAATTTGATTTATATTATTGTTATATAAATGCTTCCTTATTTTACAGATGAAATGATAGAATGTTTGGATTGTGAACCAAAATCTGTTAAAGCAGGTACAAAATGTTTTGCATGTATGGAAATTAGAAAAATAATGAAATAATATATAATAATTTAATAATGTATATATAAAAATTGATTATAATGTTTAAATATATAAATATAATGAATAATCAAAATAAAATGTTTTACAATTTTGATAAAGGTTGCATGGTAAAAGAAAAATTGATATCTAAAAATTTATTGAATGCACAATATAGTGATATAGTTAAAAATCCAATCAAAAATAAAATAGATATGTATTTACATACTGCTCATAAAACAGATACATATTACGAAAAACTATATAATAATGAAATTTATCATGATGAATTTGAATATAAAATTGATAAAACTTTAATGAATTTATCATATTCTGATAAAATAAAAAAATGGAAGGAAATGATTTAATATTATAAAATATTATGTTCGGTTTTGATTTTTTTAAATGTATTTACTTTTATTATTTCATTTTTTAAATTTTCATACTTTTCTATAATTTTATTATCATTAATTGATATATTTGTCTGTTTTTTAATTATATTATATTTATCTTCCAATATCATACAATTCATTATTTGATTTAAACGATCATTTTCATTTTTAGATATAAATAAATTTTCAGTTAGTAAATCTCTTACTTCTGTAGATTTTGTTATTAAATTTGATACATCTGTTGTTAATTTATCATTATGTTTTTTATAATCTTTACCTAATGGAAATGTTGTATATTTAATAATTTTACCAACAAATGGTATTGGAAAATTATCTGATATTTCATATATAGCTTCTTGTATATTTATAAAATGTTCATTTATACAAATTTCCAATAATTTATCAATATTTTTAACATTTTTATTTTTTTCATAATACCACAAACAAGCATATGACATATATATATTTGTTAATATATCAGCATATCTTCCAGATATATATTCTGCTGTTTTTAATTTACCACCCATTAATAATGCAATATTTGTTGAAAATGCAAAATTAGATACTAAACGATTTAAATTTTGTTCATAATATTCTAATTTGTTTTTTTTTGAATTTAATTTTACTGAAATAGAATAATATAAAGAATTAGATAAATTTTTAAGAGTATGATTTATAATTTTTAATAAATATATGTGAAATTTATCTAATTCATTTTTATTTTGAATTGTTTTTATTATATCTAATAAATATGGATGTGAACGATTTAATCCTTGTCCAAATATTATTAAGGATCTTGTTAATGTATTTGAACCTTCTACTGTTATTGCTATTGGAATTGCCATATATGAAGATGCTAAAAAATTATTAGAACCCTTACATATTGCTGCACCACCTAATATATCCATACCATTATTTATACTAATTCTACCATATTCTGTACATTGATATTTCATTATTGCTGATAAAACTGGTGGTTTTTCATTATTTGCTATTATTGCATTAAATAATGTTTGTGCAGATAATAATTGATAGTTTTTCATTGCAATTACTGATAATTTTTCTTTTACACCTTCCATTTCCGCTATTGGTAAATTAAATTGTTTTCTAATACGTGAATAACCACCTACTCCAAATGTAGATAATTTTGCAGAAGCAACCGATAATGCAGGTAAAGATATTCCTCTTCCTTCACCTAATGATTCCATTAACATATTCCAACCATAACCACATTTTTCCTCCCCCCCTATAATTGAAGACATTGGAATGAATAATGATTTACCTACAATTGTTCCATTCATAAAACCAACATTTAATGGATTATGTCTATCTCCTATATCTATATTATTTGAATTAAAAGGAAATATTCTATTTGTTTCTTTTGGTATTAATGCTAATGTTATACCCTCTTTCCCTTTTATTAATAAATTATTAGGGTCTTTTAATTTAAAAGCTAATCCTATTAATGTTGCAACGGGTGCCAATGTTATATATCTTTTTGAAAATGATACTCTAATTCCTAATATTTCATTTTCTTTTACTACAATTCCTGTGTCATACATTGATGCTGCATCTGAACCAGAATTCTCTGTTGTTAATCCAAAACATGGTATGTCTATACCATTTGCCAATCTTGGTAAATAATAATTTTTCTGTTCATCTGTTCCATAATGATATAACAATTCACCCGGTCCCAATGAATTAGGAACCATTACTGTAACTGCAGCAGCACCATTTCTTGTTGCTATTTTCTCTACAATTTTAGAATGTGCATGTGCACTAAATTCTAATCCTCCGTATTTTTTTGAAATAACAAGACCCATAAATTTATTATTTCTAATATAATCCCAATCGTTTTTTGATAAATTCTGATTTTCTTCTATACTTTCATTATTTATCATTTCGCACAAATTATTTGTTTCATTATTTAAATATTTATTTTCATTATCATTTAATTTTATATCATATTTTTCTACAATATCCTTTAATTTTAATTTTCCTTCAAATATTTTACCTTCTATTGATACTGAACCCGAATTAAGAGCTGCTGCCTCTGTTTCTGAAATTTTTGGCATTATTTTTTTAGCATAATTATAAATATGAGGTGTTATGAATCTTTTCATTTGTTATTATTTATTATAATTTAATTTTATATTTAAATAAAAAAATATATATACATATAGAATATATATATTAACATATATTTAATAATCATTATAATCATCAATTATACTATCATAATAATATGCTAAATCATCATAATATTTATAATCATTATCAATGTATTCATCATAATCATAATTATCATCATATTCTTCCTTCTCAATTTCTTCCTGAATACCACCAATAAAGAAATATGTATCAGTAGATTTTTCATCAAACATAGAAAACATCCTTGTGTATTTTAATTATTTTAATAATAATACGATAATCATTTTTTTATAAATATATAAGAAAAATTTAAATATAATTATTTATATTTAACACCTATAATGATAATTAAATTTGTATTAAAATATATACTTTTATAAAAAAAATGATTAAAATATTTAAATTATTTATTATAATAAAAAAGGGTTTATAGTTATTCATGTATAGAAAGACATTGGCACCGGAATTTAAGATTTAATAAAAGAACTCTGGTGAAAACACACCAGTATAAGATAAAAGTGTCAAATACTTCCTATACATTTGAAGCAAAAAGGATTAATAGTGCATATTACTCAGAAGACAATCTGTCAAGAATCAAAATCACTGACGGAAACAATAGTTTCTTGAGATTGAGAGGAATCGCTGATAATATGTATTACCTTAGTAGCGTGCTATAAATTTTTTTTTTTATACTTATATATAAAAAAAATTGATTACAAATAAGTTAATTTCCATTATCATCATTATGAAAGAATTTATTGAAAAAATAATTTTATTATATTTACTATATACAAAAAATTATATAATTATTTATATATTTATTGACACATTAAATAGATATATTGAAAATATTATTATAAATGATATTCAAAAATTAAGTTACAATAATGATATCGACTATAATAATGAAAATAATGAAATTAATACAACATATCTTATATAAATTACTTTAATAATATAAAAAAAATGATGTTTATTTTTTATTTTTTTTATAACATGTTAACTAAAAATTTATTTCAAATTATTTCATCAATGTATAATAATACTTTAATATATATTAGTAAATATTTAAATATTTTAAATAATAATACACCAGATTATATTAAATATAAAGTTATTAATATATATAGTTTTCTAAATAATAAAATAAGTAATTATACTGAAAATATTTTAAAAATCAAAGATGTTATTATTATAAAAAAAGATAATATTTATAACAATATTAGTAATAAAAAAAATAATATTTATAATTATATTATAAATAAAAAATTGATATTTGCTAATAAATATATTTAAAAATTAAATGGAAGAAAATAAATATTATATTTATAATAATATTCAACAATTACATTATAATAAAACATTAAACAAAAAAAATAATCCTTATTATATTGATTTTGATATAATAAAAGAAAATTCTTATTATAACTTAATTAAAAATAAAATTGAAACTATTAAATCAAAAGTTATAAATTAAATCTTATATTCTTAAATGTTATTATAAATATTTTTTTATTCGTCTAAATATCTTGATATTGTTTCTGTATTGTTAAATTGAGAATTTCCAAAAAACCCCGCTGATTGATATACTAACATTACATCATCATATTTACCATGTTCTCCTCCTTCTTTATTGGGGTCATCAATATCATGATCTAAAATATATTCAATTTCTTTTATACTTGTATTAAAATGATTTGCTAATTTAGCATTATCTAAATAAATTTTAACTTCTGCTATAATTTTATAGCGATTACATAAGTTATATTTATGAAATAAACTCGTATATTTTACTATCTTACAAACATTACAGCGTCTTTCAGGCATTTAATAGTAATTATTGCTATACTTTTAAATACTAAAATAATACTATTCTTCGTCCAAGAATAAATATCGTTCAGGTTTTTTATTCTCAACTTTTATAATATAACTATAATCATACTTTTTATCAATATTAGGATTATCTAAATGCTTGTAAAATATATTGAATTTAGTATTACTAAAATTGAATATAAAATCTACAATTGAATTAAAAAGGTCTTTGTCGCATTTTGTATTAATGTATAAACTATATGATAATTTATTCGCATCTTTACAATCATTAACATACAATTTCATTTTCAAATTAGTATAGTTATATTATAAATATTTTTTTATTCTTAAAAAATGATGTTTATAATAAAATCCCTTATATAATATAGAAATGGATAAAGAAAACAAAATATTAAATCCAATAACTGGTAGATATGTATTAAAAAGTGGTAAAATAGGAAAGGAGTTACTTAAAAATAATAAAATTATAACAAATAAATGCGATAGTTTAAAAATAAAAATATGTGAAAAAGCTTCTAAAATATGTAATGTAAATACTGGAAGATGTAATAAAAAAATATTACCAAAAAAAGAATCGCCTAAAAAAATATTACCAAAAAAAGAATCGCCTAAAAAAATATTACCAAAAAAAGAATCGCCTAAAAAAATATTACCAAAAAAAGAATCACCTAAAAAAATATTACCAAAAAAAGAATCACCTAAAAAAATAAATATTAATAAATTGAAAGAAGAATGGAAAAATATATATTATAATAGTAATGAATCATCATTAGATATAATTAAATATAGTAATAATTTTCTTGATATTAAAATTTCAAAAACTGCTAAAATAGTAGGTATAACCGGTGTTGGTACCATATTACTTCGTAAAATAAAAGATATTGCATTAGCAAATGGTGAAAATACACAAATATACTTACCAAAAAATTATACAGGTAAATATTATGCAAATCCTTTATGGAATAGAGTACATGGTTATATGTATTATATAAATGATAATAATATTAAAACAATATCTCGTATAGTATATACTATAAATGAAATTAATAAAAAATATAATTCTTATACATTATCAGAAAGTTTAGTAAAAGATAAAAGTAAAACACATGGTATTATAGGAATTGATATACCTTATACAGAATCACAATGGGTAACTGATTTAATAAAAGGAAATCCTTTGCAAAATCCAATATTAAATGTTAATAAACAAATTATATTTAGTAAATGTGCTATTTCCACAAAAACGATTGAAAAATCAAATTATTTTATACAGAAAAAATTACCAAAGAAATTTGAAATATTATATCCCAAATATATTAATCTTCGCTCTACTAAAACCATATCACCACAATTACAAACTTTCATAGATTCAGATTATAAAATAGCAAATATTGCATATGATAGACATGCAAGAATTATTTTTAAGGATAAAGATAAATTATATATTATAGATCCTTGGAAACAAACTGCGGATTCTGGTACAAAAAATTTAATTAAAATTATATCAAATTTGAATTTTTTAAAAAGAAAATCAGAACAAACAAATGAAGGTTCTTGTACTGCCGTATCATATGCAAGAGCTTTATATATGACAAACGAAGGTGTTGATAAACTTAATCAAGAAATACCATTAGATTATATAGTATTAGCAAGTAGACTAATATCTAAGTTTCGTACATAATATAATTGATAATAATAAATTTTATATAATATATATATAAAATGAATAAAAATATATTATTGTTATTTATTATAATTTGTTATTTATTTTCTATAATTTTAATTAATTATAAATATAAATATAATAAAAACATATCTAATATAATATGTCATGATAATAATAAACATATATTTATATTATTATTGTTTATTGCAACAATAGCAATAATTTTATATGAATTAAAAAGAAATGATTTATATTCTAAAATATTAATATATACATTAATAATTTTACTATTTTTACTTATTTATTGTAATGAAAAAAGTATATTTCATCATTTATTAGCATTTTTAATATTTATATCAATTTTATTATTTATGCTTAGAAACTTATTTTTAACAAAATGCAATATCATATTATTAATTTCTTTATTATTAGAAATTTTATTACTTATATTTATAATAATATACATTAATGCAAACATTTTTTATTTAGAATTCTTATATATTTTAAATTTTACTTTATATTATTTATATTTGCATTTTATAATTTAATTTAATAAATTATTTATTGTAACAATTTTGTTATTATTATTACAATATGACCTATATATTAATTCAATTGATTTCGATGTATTATCAAAACAAAAAATTTCATCAACATTATTACATTCAAGTTTAACATATTTTGGTATATTGAATGTTAAGTCTCTATAAGAATTTTTTGCATATACTTCATCTACTCCTCTACCTGTTTCTAATTCTCTTTTTTTTATTCTGTCTTTAACATTTGTATAATTATTATATATAACACATAATACAATATTATAACCAGCATTTTTTATTTTAACTATTACATTATTGAAATAACTTTCAAAATTTGTTCCAGTTCTATCAAAAATTATATTATAATTATTACTCAATACTTCACTATATAATTCCTCATTTATTGGCTCTACCTTGTGATAATATTTTTTATCTGAATTAAAAAATTTTTTCAAAATATCATCTGGATTTATAGATATATAATCCTCTTCGTTTTTTTTTAACATATTTAATACTATATTTAAACCAGAAGTTTTACCACTACCAGGACCACCAACCATTATAATAGCATTTTTTTCTTTTTTAACATTTTGTAATTTATTATGTATAAATTCATTAATTTGTTCTCTCTCTGGTGTTTTTTTATCTGGACTTTTATCAGGTGTTTTATCAGGTGTTTTTCTATCAGGTGTTTTTCTATCAGGTGTTTTTCTATCTGAAGTTTTTCTATCAGGTGTTTTTCTATCTTTAGAGTTTAATAACATAGAATTTCAATATTCTAATATATTAGAATATAATTTAATATAATTTAATATAATTTATATTATATTAAATAATTATTTCTTTTTATTTTTTTTTTTATAAGGAATATTATTAGAAATTGTTTTTTTATCTAAATAAACTTTTTTATTATTTCTAATATAAAATTTACCATTTTTAGGACCCGTATATACTTTTGTTGTACCGCCTTCCATTTTAGAAGGCATTACTATTTTATTTTAAGATTTTAATTTATATTATTTAAATAAATAACTATATTTTAGTTTTTTCAATAAAATATTTAGATATATCTTTTTTTGCTTTTTGACTTTCTCTATCAAAATTTTTATTATTTTTACATTTATTTAAATAATTTATTTTTACATACATTAATGGAATATATGGTGCTGGACAAATTCCATTTATTCCACCACAATGTGTGTTTTCATATTTTCTAACCATATTAATTATTGATAATTTACAATTTAATCAATTTTTTATATAAGATTATAAATCAATTTAATATTCAATATGTCAATAAACAGAGAAAAAGCTTTAAAATTTTTGAAAGAAGCAGATTTTAAAGCAAAACTATTTTCTAAGGATAAAAAAAGAAAGGTGGGTGCTATAATATTAGAAAATGATAGTTTAATACAATTAAGTTGTGGGTATAATGGTTTGCCGAGAAAATTAAAAGAAACTAAAAAAAGATGGTTAAAAGATAATAAGGAATTTTATGTAATACATGCAGAAACAAATGCTATAATTCAAGCATCTCGAACAAATAGTAATATTAATAATAGTATTATGGTTTGTAATCGTTTTCCATGTCATAATTGTTGTTTAAATATAATTCAAGCTGGTATAAAATTATTAATAACAATAGAACCAGAATGGATTACTTTAAGTGAAAAATGGAAAAAATCATTTTATGCTTCAAAAGAAATGCTTGATGAATTAAAAATAGATATAATATTTTTCAAAGAAAGTGATTTATTATAATTAAAAAATGATTTAAAATAATAATTATAATAAAGTTATAAAAATAATATATGAATATTAAATCTAATGTAAATGAATTAGACCAATTTTATACTAATAAAGATATAGCATTAAAATATTATAACAAATTAACAGAATTAATTAATTTACAAGAATATGATATACATTTAGAACCAAGTGCTGGTTCAGGGTCCTTCTTTAATATTATGGATGAAACTAAAAAAATAGGATTAGATATAGAACCTAAGGAAAATGGTATTTATAAAATGGATTTTTTTGATTATAAACCACAAAAAGATAAAAAATATTTAGTTATTGGAAATCCTCCTTTTGGAAAAGTATCATCTTTAGCTGTTAAATTCTTTAATAAAAGTGCAGAATTTTCAAATTGTATTGCATTTATTATACCAAGAACATTTAAAAGAGTTAGTATTCAAAATAAGTTAAATTTATATTTTGAATTAATTTATAACGAAGATATTCCAATTACTCCATGTTGTTTTACACCTGAAATGACAGCAAAATGTTGTTTTCAAATATGGATTAAAAAAGAAACAAAAAGAGAAAAAATTATTTATGATAAAATACACTTTGATTTTAACTTTTTGAAACATGGCCCTAAAGATAAAAATAATCAACCTACGCCTCCTAATAATTCTGATTTTGCTATAAAAGCATATGGTTCCAATTGTGGTGAAATAATTGATAAAAATTTAGAATTATTGCGACCAAAAAGTTGGCATTGGTTAAAATCAAATATAGATATAGAGTTATTAAAAAATAGATTTAAACAATTAGATTACTCTATATCAAAAGATACTGTTAGACAAGATAGTATTGGACAACAAGAATTGATATATTTATATAAATTAAAATTTGGTTAGAAATTATCAGCATTATATTCAACCTCATATTTTATAAATTCATTCCATAACTCTAAATTTTTACCTTTTTTTGCATTCGGGTCACATCTTAAAGCATATTCACAATTTCTACCTTTAATATTATCAATTCTAATATTTTCTAATTTATCACATGTTCCATGTGCATACCCGCCATAATTAACAATTAATTCATATAAATTATTTGAAGGAATTTTAAAAATATGACCTTTCCCTATATTATCATTTTCATACATATTATATGCTATGAAAATATAATAATCAACATTATGGTCCGGTCTAATTTGAACAAAATTTAATTTGGAATTTTTTGCATGCACAGAAGATTTAATTTCATAATTTATACCATTCTTATGACCATCACCACTTGTATTATTTAATGATTGACCAATTTTCAAATCATTCTTGCATATATTTTCTAAATCACTTGATTGTGGAGTAAGATAACTTCTTGCCATAATACATTTGCCAGTTAATGTAGTTTGACTTAAAACTTTTTGCAAAATTTTTGCTTTATTTATTGTATCTTTAACGCGCATTTCATTAACTTGTGCAAATAATTCATCTTCATTTAATGTATTCATACTTAACAATTATTATTTTAATATATTTATCATTTTTTATAAGTAGTAGGAATAAAAAATATATATTATTATCCAATAGTGCTTTTTAATAAAAAATATATATTATTATATATCATATACTCACTCTTCTAAATATTTTCTATTTATTTTTATAATATTGTTGATTTATTTCAAAACTCTTGATAGTGCGAAATTAACGATTTGCAGAATTTTTTTGTGAATTGTCTGTTTTTGCCAGACAAATTATTCAATTCTTCAATCATTTCGAATTTTTTTTTAGTAAATACTTCATATAGTTTTGATTTTTTTGCATAATCTTGATTAATATGAATTAAAGTGAATAACAAAGTCCATGTGGAAATTTTAAGCAATCTTTTGGTGTTATATGAGTAACCTTCAAATATATCAATTCGTTTTGTAGTTATATCAAGAATATATTGCACATATTTTTTGAAAACTTCAATCGGTAATATTTTATAATATATCATAATTTCTTTTAATTTTTCAATAATATCACAATGTTTTTGTTCAATTGCAAGTATACTCAATTCAATAAAATCGTATATTATCATAATGTGGTCTGATTGATAGTTCTCTGTAAAAGTTATGATATGTCTATTAGACCAACAGAAATTGTTATAAAAAGGCGTCTTTCTCTTTTTTTCAATATTGTATTTTTTATATATATAGTCGAATGTAAATTCTGCAATCATACTATTGTATCTGGAAGATAGTTGAATTGTTTTTTTATTTTCTTTACGAAATTTTTTAGATACTTTTCGCAATTTATAGGAATTAGTTAGAAATTCAATGTAACTTTTTTTGTTTTTTATTTTATCATTGTTCATTGAACAATAATAGTTGAATTTTTTTGAAACTAAACAAATTCTAAATATACTATTTGTTTCTGATAGAATATTATCAGAATAATAGCAAAGAGATGCCGTCTTGGGTAGAAAATTGAAAATACATTCAACAATATCATCGTTTTTGTAAAAAGAATTCATTTTATTCTTGAAAGTTTGTACTATTTGTTAAAGATACTTCGGTATCTGTTTCTTCAATGTTTTTTTTGGTTTCAGCTATATGTTCTTGTGTAAGTAGTAATTTTACTTTGAAACCAATCATTTTTTTTTAGTTTCATAATTTTTTCATACAAATCTATTTAAATTTTTATATGTTTTTTTTTATATAATGTTCTTATTATTTATTAATATATTCAAATAATATTACCATATCTCTTCTATTATAGCAATTTTATATGCAAGATTTATTCTGTTATAATAAGATATATCTGGATATTCTTCAATATATTTATTATTTAATTCAATTAGCTTATCATATATAATCTTTCTTTTATTTATTATAAATTTAATTTTATTTAACTTTTTAGTATTATTTGTAATCTTATATATTTCTTCAAATTCATTATTTCTTTTTAAAATTATATTATAATTTGTATAAAATACATATCCTGATGGTTCCAATTTCTCTATTAATTCATTAAATTGTTTTTCAGAAAATTCATTTAATTTTTCAGAAATTTTTTTGCCATTATAAACTTTATAACCAATATAACCAATAAATCCAAATTGGCCAATACATGCAATTACACCACCAATTTCTGCCATATATTTTATAATAAATTATATATATATATGATATTACAATCATTTTTTAAAAATTGATTATTTATATTATATAAATTTAATATGAAGGTATTAGATAATGAAATGGTTAATTTTTTAAAAAATATTAATATAAAATATAATAAAATAGAAAAAAAAAATCAGCTACGAATTAAACTTGCTGAAAAAGAATATTTAAATATTCAAAAATGCAATATAAAGTTAAAAAATTTTTAGATAAAATCATCTTTATATTTTTCTTTAATTTTTTTTATTGTATAATCATTCAATAACGTATTATATTTTGGTATTTTATTGTTATTAATTAATTTTTTTTCATCTATGAAAAAATCATAATTTGTCAAATCAATATCATAATCATATTTTTCTAATTCATTCCATTTTGATTTATTTAATAATATATTATTTACTTTTATATTTAAATTATCATCAATATTTTTAAAAATATTTTTGATTTCACTTATTTCTAATATTTGATCGAAGACTATTTCTGGTTTTTTTTGTGGTAAAAAGTGATGGTCTTCGTCGAAATTACCAATAAATAATTTATCTAAATATTTATCAAAAGTATTTATATCTTTTGTTAATCTATATGGTTCTTTATAAAAAGAACCTTTATAAGTTACACCCATTATACCACATACTTTC
>MDSX01071734.1_pt1 | contig 13052 bp, 9 predicted proteins | sample 811141 | NCBI WGS metagenome assembly MDSX01 (sample SAMN05326642, study PRJNA326480) | marine metagenome | isolation source: seawater | place: Atlantic Ocean: South East | collected 2010
AAAAAAGAAAACTAAAGCATATTCTGATTACCGCTCTATGCTACTTGCAGAATACGCAAAGTTCAATGATAAAGATCTAGATACATATCTCAAAAAAAAACAGGCACATTGGATAAAATCTACTTCCATTAACCTAAGAAAATTTCATAAAGCAGATTCTACAGAAATCGTTTCTGATCGACTCAAGTACCAAGCTTATTCTTGGATAGATATCGAATTATGGACAGAAGACTTTATCTCTGGAGTACAATACAAACAATACAACTGGCAACCTGAAGTAGAAGTTACAGCATTTGCCTATCATATAGATAAGTCAAAAGCTGTAACACTTACTGACGTATTGGACAAAGACTGGAATCTGACCAACCTAGATAGTACTATTGACAATGAAAATAGTACTTGGGTAGTCGGATGTGATGGAATATATAAAATCTATTTTGATAGAGTAAGAGGTATACAGAGAGAACCCTATCTCTATTCGGATCTAACACAATATATTGACCGTGATAGTTGGCTAGACAAATTGGTAGACCAAAACAAAATCAATGATTAGGCGCTATGGATACTAACGAACTCATCAAAAAAGTACGGAAGATCGAAATCAAAACTCGTGGACTGAGTAAGCATATTTTCTCTGGAGAATATCAGAGTGCTTTCAAGGGTCGTGGTATGTCATTTAGCGAAGTACGCGATTATGCCTATGGTGATGATGTACGTAATATCGATTGGAATGTTACCGCTCGTACTGGTGAACCTTTTGTAAAAGTATTCGAAGAAGAAAGAGAACTAACCGTAATGCTTTTAGTCGACTTGAGTAAGTCTGCCATGTTTGGTACTCAGTCCAACTTTAAAAGTGAAATCATAACAGAACTCGCTGCCGTGATGGCATTCTCTGCGATCAACAATAATGATAAAGTAGGAGCAATATTATTTACAGATAAGATTGAAAAATATATTCCCCCTGGAAAAGGAAAAACGAATACGCTACGTATCATCAGAGAACTTATAAATCATGAAGTAGAATCAGATGGTACAGATCTAAATAAAGCGCTAGAATATCTTAATAATGTACAGAAGAAACGTGCGATCGTATTTGTACTTTCAGATTATATGACTGACGGATACGAGACTGCGTTAACCGTCGCTGCTCGAAGACACGATATCGTAGGCATGCAGATATACGACGAAAGAGAAACGGAATTGCCCAATGTAGGACTCATGCATGTGCGTGATGCCGAGACAGACAAAACTAGAATACTCGACACCTCATCTAAAGTTGTTAGAGAAAGATATGCTAATTGGTTTGCTGAACACACAGAGAACTTTCGTCAACTCTTCGCCAAGACTGGAGCAAATTCACTTAGAATCAATACAGAAGAAGATTATGTAAAAGAGTTGTTACGATTTTTTAAACAACGAGGAAGGTAAAAATTTTTGATTGACAAGTAATACTTGTTACATCATTTAGAAATACAAAATGCTATTAGATAGCTCAATGATAAAAGAAATTAAATACATATTACTATTACTTCTGATTGGGAATATTGCATTCTCACAGAATTCTATATCTGTAACCGCACAGCAGGATACTATATTAATAGGTGATCATTTGATTATCGATGTAGTATTACGCACGGACAATGTCAATGATCTCGTGTCTATCGACTTTACGGGCTGGCGTGATCTAATCAATTTAGCCTACCCAGGAGATACAATCAACTTGGAAAAAAATACTACCGCAGTTATCATCGGTAATAATGAATGGGGTATCTCCGATCAATATTTCAGCACTCCAGTAGAAGCGATGGAAGGTTGGTTCAAAAATGGAAATACCATAACGAAGCAAATCAAAATATCAATCTATGACTATGGTATATGGGTGCTACCGTCTCCAAAGATTACCAATAAGTCTGGTAAAAGATATCCAGAATTAGAGCCTGCAAGAATATGGGTAATACCGGCTAATATGGGTATGGCGCAAGACAGTATGGAACTTATGCCAATCAAATATATCATCGCTGAAGGTGAGTCTTGGGAAGATTACAAAATCTGGTTCTACTTACTTGGCTTTGCGCTACTAGCTCCATTACTTGTTAAGTTATTTTGGGGAAGAAAAAAAGACGAGGAAATCGCTGTCGAAAAAGAAATAATTATTCCAGCTCACAAGAAAGCTCTTACTGCATTACAATCCCTAAAGAATGAAGAGTTATGGCAATCTGGAAACATAAAGAAATATCAGTCTGAATTGACTGATATCGTACGTAGGTATCTAGAAGATAGATTTGATATAAATGCATTGGAGATGACTACAGACGAAATCAGCAGAGCTTTACGAAATAAAGATTTCGACACTAAACATAGTGTCACTCTTCAGAGAATACTGACGATAGCTGATTTGGTAAAGTTTGCAAAAGCAACTCCACCACTAGAAATTAATGTAGAGTTTATGGATGAGGCTGTAGCCTTTGTTGAAAGTACAAAGAAAGAAGATGTGGAAGACCTTAAAACTGACATGAATTGAATATTATACATAACATAGAATTCTCTTCTCCTTATTGGTTGCTACTATTAGCGATCATACCGCTTATGCTATTGTATAAGTACTATAGTAAGCGTCAAGAGATTGAGCCTATGACCTTCTCTACTTTAGAGTCCATTTCTGGGTTATACAGTTGGAAGGAAAAAGCAATAAAGTACTTGCCCATATTAAGATATCTTGCATTGGCCGCGCTAATGTTGGCCATGGCTAGACCTCAACAAACACTTAAAGAAGAAGTGGTAAAAGCAGAGGGAATAGATATCATATTAGCGATGGATCTTTCCTCTAGTATGCTAGCTAAAGATTTTGATCCAGATCGACTAACCGTAAGTAAAGAAGTGGCGGCAAAGTTTGTAGACAAGAGAGTGTATGATAGAATAGGATTAGTCGTCTTCGCTGGTGATAGTTTTACACAGACTCCTCTCACAACAGATCATAACATACTAAAAGACTTCTTAGCCAATATTGAATGTGGAATGCTAGATGATGGTACAGCCATAGGTATGGGTCTTGCCACAGCAACGAATAGGCTGAAGAATAGCAAGTCAAAAAGTAAGGTTATTATATTATTAACCGATGGAGTGAACAATGCTGGTTACATCAAACCATTAACGGCTGCAGAAATTGCAGAAGAATATGACATGAAAATCTACACGATCGGAGTAGGTACTACAGGTGCTGCACTTACTCCTGTGAATAGGCGTAACGATGGTAAATTTGTATTCGGAATGAGTAAAGTGAATATCGATGAAAAATTACTTTCTGAAATATCAAAGATGACTGGCGGACGGTATTTTAGAGCAACAGATGAAGCTATGCTCAATAGCATATATGACGAGATCGATCAGTTGGAAAAAACAGAAATGGAAGTCAATGTATTTAAAAGATACAAAGACATATTTCGTATTCCGCTGATGCTTGCATTCGGACTATTATTATTAGAATTTATTTTAAGACAAACAATATTAAGGACTTTACCATAGATGTTTAGATTTGAAAATATCGATTGCCTATATGCCTTGCCCATTGTATTGGTCTTGGCCGCACTCGTATATTACCTTATGAAGCGAAAGAAAAACCAACTGGCTAAAGTAGGAGATCCGAAACTACTAAATCGATTGATGAAAGATAGGTCAACAAATAAAGAATGGTTGAAATATGGTTTATGGTTACTCGGAATAGCATTTTTGATAATTGCTTGCTCCAATCCTCAATGGGGAACGAAAAAGGAAAAGGTAAAAGCCACCGCGGCTGATATCTATATAGCACTAGATATATCACGTAGTATGGATGCTAAAGATATATCACCATCGAGATTAGAGCGTTCCAAAAAATTCGTCGAAGAACTTATAAATACTCTAAAAGGTGATCGTATTGGTTTAATCTCTTTTGCGGGTAGTGCATACTTACAGATACCACTTACCTCAGATTACGCAGCGGTACAATTATATGCCAATGCTGCCAATACCGATCAAGCTGGAACCCAAGGAACAGCAATACAAGAAGCTATCGATCTAGCGAGCAAAGCATTTGAAGATGATACGCCACACCAAAGAGCGATCATAGTCATATCAGATGGAGAAGATCACGATGATGCGGCCATATCTTCAGCTAGTGATGCTAGGGATAATGGATTGGTCACCTTCGCGGTAGGAGTTGGTACAACAGAAGGCGGTATGATTCCAGTGATAGATAGGGGTCGTGAGACTTATAAGAAAGATGAAGAAGGCGTTCCTGTCATAAGCAAGCTAAACATGAGTTTAATGCAAGATTTAGCCGATGCTGGTGGAGGTAATTTTTACCTTATCAATCAAGGGAGTGATGCTATTAAAGATCTAAAATCAAGACTAGACCGGTTACAAAAAAGAGATGTAGAACTAAATTCATTTACTGAATACAACAGTTATTACCAGTACTTTTTATTTGTTGGATTGTTATGTCTATTATTAGAACAATTAGCAACCCAAAGGAAATCCGGCTTTGACAAAGAGGGAAAAAGATTGTGGGACTTTTAAATAAACTATAATGAAGACTACAAATATAAAAAACCGCAGAGAAATAAGATTGATTCTGATTGCACTATGTGTTTTTGTTAGTATAACGCTACATGCACAGAGTAAACATCAATTACTACGTAGCGGTGATGCATCTTACTCCGCAGGGGAATATTCTAAGGCAGAGGAGGCGTATAGAAAAGCCATAGAAAAAGAAGGGAAGTCACAAGCGAAATACAATTTAGGTAATTCGCTATACGAGCAAGAAAGATATGATGAAGCACTCGAACAATATCAATCGGCTATCAATTCTGCACCTAATAACGAATCTAAGAGTCAAGCCTATCATAACTTAGGTAATTCGCTTTTCAATGATCAAAAGCTAAAAGAGAGTATGGAGGCATATAAACAGGCTCTAAGGTATCGTCCTGATGATTTAGAAACAAAGCATAATTTATCTTATACTAAACAAATACTGAAACAGCAACAACAACAGAAAAAACAAGAACAACAGAAAGAAGAGGAGAGCGAAAAAGAACAAGAAAACCTAGAAGAGCAGCAACAGGAAAGAGAAGAGAGCGAAGAAGAACAAGAGAAGAAAGATCAAAAACCGCAAGAACAAAATCAAGAGCAACAGAACGAAGTAAACAACGAATCTGAGTCTGAATCTACTAAAGAGAAACGTGACTTAGACAAAGAAGATGCTCGTAAGCTCTTAGAAATAGCAGAGAACGAAGAGAAAAAAGTACAAAAAAAAATGAGGAAAGTTAGTAGAGGAAAAAAGAGAAAAAAAGATTGGTAGCTAAATCGAAAATAAAAATAACAAATAAAGAACATAAGCCCGAAGAATCCAAAAGCGAACCCAGTCAAATCGTTGATTTTAAAAAAGAACGCACTTTAGTCGGAGAGAAAACATTTATACTTGAAGATTTCTTAGCGCTAATAAAACTCCTTAATAAAAATGTCAATCAGGACAAACTGAAACACAGTTATGATATTTTTTACAACTTAATAATATGAAATACTTTCTATTAATTATTAGTATATTTTTAACTATAGATATCAGCGCACAGACTTCTCTATCTGTATCTATTTCTGCAGATACTATTGGATTGGAAGATGCGATAAAAGTTACTTATAAACTATCTGGAGCACAAGAGAAACTAGAAATACTACCATGGGAAGGGTTGCAGCAAGTTGCCGGACCAAATGTCAGTAGTTCGTTCTCCTTTGTTAATGGTGTGAGTTACAAAGAGTATAGTGAGAGCTATATACTAGTGCCAAAGTATGAAGGAATAATATATATTCCATCTGCATCAGTAGTAATTGATGGTGAACCAATAGAGACCGAACCTATTGAACTATTCGTAGTAGCAGAGCCCACTTATCAGAAAAATAAAAGCCAAGAAAGAAAGTCTATCAAAAAATCACCTACTCAAAAGAGTAAACTAGATGATGAAGCGGAATATCAACGCTTACTGAAAAAGAGAGAATTAGCTAAAAAGAAAAAGAAATTTTAGAATACATGTAACCTAATGACTAAAGCACTTAACATATTACTATTACTTTTTTTGTCGTCAATGATATCTTTAGCTCAAAACGTCAGATTTGAGGCTAGTGTAGATGCTCGAAAAATAATACAAAACTCAACAGTCAATGTTGAATTTACAATCCATAATGCTGAAGGTCAGAGTTTCACTCCTCCAAAATTCAATGGATTCAGAATAGTAGGTGGCCCGAATCAGTCCACTCAAATGAGTTTTGTAAATGGCAAAAACTCAAGCAAAAAATCTTTCGGATATGCATTGATGGCCACTAAGCTTGGGAAATTTAGAATTGGTGCTGCAACCATAGAAGTCGATTCCAAAAAATATCAAACCGAACCTATTACTATAGAGGTAGTTAAAGCAGACCCAAAAAGTATGCAAGCCTCTGAGGAATACGACTTCTTTGTCAAAGCAATACTTTCTGATAGCATTGCAATTATAGGGCAACAAATCGTACTCAATTATACACTTTATACTAGAATAGATATTCAAAACTATGACTTAATGAATGAGTCAGACTATGATGGCTTCTTCTCTGTGCCGCTCGAAGGAAGACGTGAAAGAGCACAACGTGAGATAATAAACAATAAAGAGTATTACGTACAGAGTCTTAAAAAGGTTGCCTTATTTCCGCAGCAAACAGGAACCTACGAGTTAGATCCTGTAGTAATTAATTTGGGTATTCGCAATGGCAGTAGAAGAAATTCATTTTTCCAAAGAAATACTAAAAAGATACAGCGCACTACTAATCCAATAAAAATTCAAGTAATCGCTAATCCGCCCAACGAACCCTTAAGCTATTCCGGAGGTGTTGGGTCATATGATATGAATGCTCAAGTAGACAAAAAAACAATCACAACTGATGATGCGATCAAAATCACTATGATCATCAAGGGTTCTGGAGATGCAAAAATTGTCACTGCACCGAAACAAGATTTTGACCGAAATCTAGAAGTATATGAACCTAATATATTGAGCGAAGATCAAATGGTTGACAAAGGGTTTGTGAGTTCGCAAAAAATATTTGAATATTTAGTAGTCCCAAAAAAAACAGGCCAATTTACTATACAACCAAAATTTAGTTATTATAGTCCTGACAGCAATAGATATGAAACATTAACGGCTGGACCATTTTCATTCAATGTAGCTCAAGGAATGAAAGCAATCAATACCATGGAGGCTGTGAAGTCGGACAAAGTATTATCCCCTCTGATTGCAAGTCCAACTTTTGTATCTAAGCCTACTATCCTATTTGGAAGTATATTGCATTGGGTATTGTTAGGACTGATACTAGCCGCAATTCCATTCCTGTTCATGTATAAGCTCAAACTCCGTAAAGAGGCAAATATAGACCCTCGACTAATACAAGCTCAAAATGCTGAGAAAGTAGCTATTGCAAAACTGAGTGTCGCAAAATCTCTTATGAATGCTGGATCAATTCGTCAATTCTACGAAGAGATACAAAATGGAATATTTGGCTATCTATCTGATAGACTCGAGGTTCCCTATAGTCAAATGAACAAATCAGATATCAATAAAATTCTCACAGATAAAAATGTGCCACAAGATTTTACTGATCGTGTATCCACAATACTACAAAAAGCTGAAATGGCCTTATTTGCTAATGCTGGAAGTGTAAGTATGCAGGAAAGCTATAATGGTGCTAAGGAATTAATATTAGGTTTAGAGGTGCACTTTAAAAGGTAGTTTTACTCTTTAAAAATTCATGTTTTTCACCTTAATGCAATTTCTCTTATGCACAATTAGTACAAGATTATGGACACCCACAGAGCATCTTAGCTATATATTTTTGACTTGTTAATCTATAATATTCCGCCAATGCAATTAATAAAACAAAAAATATTAGCACTGATTTTTTTAGTATTCCAAGAAATAAAAAGAGGGAATCAAAGTAACCACTATTGCCTAATAAGCTCTCTCGTTATTTCCTTCAAAGAAATTGATGAATGCTCTATTTACCACTCGTACGCCACCTGCAGTAGGATAATTACCTGAAAAATACCAATCTCCATTATTATTAGGACATGCCTTATGAAGATCAGGTAAGGTTTGATAGATCACTTTTACAGGAACTGTTACGTGAGCAGGAGTAACTAATTGTGCGATCTTTTCGGATATCTGTTCATCGGTGTATCTAGCATAGAGAAACTGAATAGCATTTTGCATTTCTTCTGGTGGAAGAGTCTCTTGATGTTTGCAATCCCAATATGCTTTCTTGAGTAAATCTTCTTTACCATCTTTCTTAAGCAATTCTATCAGAGCATTAAATGCTACAAAGTTTTTCATCTTACTCATATCGATACCATAGCAGTCAGGATATCTAATATGTGGCGCAGATGATACGATTACTATTTTTCTCGGCTTGAGTGTATTTAGTATATTGATGATACTTTCTCTTAGCGTGGTACCACGTACAATACTATCGTCCATGAGTACGAGGGTATCTACATTATTTTTTACAATACCATAAGTAACATCATATACGTGTTTTACTAGCTCATCACGCGAGGCATCATCCGCAATGAATGTTCTCATCTTTTCATCCTTCACCGCTAGCTTTTCTACTCTTGGCTTGAAGCTTAGGATCCTATCTATATCTTCTTCAGTTGCGTCTGTACCTAATTCCAGAAGTTTTTTCTTATTGATTTTGTCCACTTCCTTTTGGATACCTTCAACCATTCCAAAGTATGCCACCTCTGCAGTATTTGGTATGAAAGAAAAAACAGTATTTTCTATATCGTTATCGATTTCTTTCATGATAGCAGGTGCGAGCAATTCACCTAGCTTTTTGCGCTCTAGATAAATATCTCTATCCGTACCTCTAGAGAAATATATACGCTCAAACGAACAAGCGGTACGAGGCAACTGATCTTTGCAAAGTTCCTCGGTTACTTTTCCATTTTTCTTTATGATGAGTGCGTGTCCTCGCTTCAGCTCTTGTACTTCTGTATGATGAACATTCATACATGTCTGAATTGCTGGACGTTCTGATGCTACCACTACGATCTCTTCGTCCTGATAATAAAAAGCAGGACGTATCGCAGATGGATCCCTCATAACAAATGCATCTCCATGTCCCATTAGTCCAGCCATGATATATCCACCATCAAATTTACGACAAGCTTTCTGTAACAATCTCTGAACATCTATATGCTCTGCTATAAGAGTATTGATTTGCTGGTTACTATAATTTTCCGCTTTGAACCAATTAAATAATCTCTGTACTTCATCATCGAGAAAATGACCAATCTTTTCCAATACAGTAACCGTATCAGATTTTTCTTTAGGGTTTTGTCCTAGGTCAACTAATTCTTGGAACAATTCATCTATGTTAGTCAGATTGAAATTACCAGCCAATGCAAGATTGCGAGTAATCCAGTTGCTCTGTCTGAGAAATGGGTGTACTGTCTCTATAGTATTGCCTCCGTGAGTACCATATCTCAAGTGGCCCAATAATAACTCTCCTGTATATGGTTTGTTTTCTTTGAGCCACTTTGGGTCATTGAGTTGCTCAGATGTACAATCTACAAAGTGTGATCTTATCCCTTGGAATACCTCCTTAATATACTGCGGAGAATTACTTCTACGGCGACTGATATATCTATTACCAGGAGGCATATCTAGCTTGATAGTAGCGACTCCTGCCCCATCTTGACCTCGATTACGTTGCTTCTGTAGCAGTAACTGGAGTTTATTCAGACCATACAGAGATGTACCGTATTTTTCCTGATAGAATTCTAATGGTTTGAGTAGACGGATGAGTGCTAGTCCGCACTCGTGATTGATTTGCTCACTCATGTGTATATCCTTAGCTTTCGCTTTAGAGGTTTAGTTGATACCTACAGAAAAATAAATATCTGGTAATACAAAGGTCAAATGTAAAGCTTTTTTTAATTTTGAAAGGGTTATAATCGAATTGACAAATCTAACATATTAAGAATACCAAATAGTGGTAAGGAGGTCTTCTAACTATCATATAGGTGAATATATAGTATAGAGTATCCCTTGTAATACATATCACGTAAATCTGCATTTGTATAATACTCTATATGAGTGACAAATTGTGTAATATAGCTTTTTGTTTTATTATAGGTTTAACCATTTCCACAACTATGAGATTACTTTTTATCATCTTTTTGAGTATACCATTTAGTCTATTCGCTCAATTCGAAACCCCTTACCAATCTACATATACGATTACATCTGAAAGCGAACCTCTGTGGATAACCGAGATGTACAAGACTGATTCCGATCCTGGTAAAGTGGTAGGTCTATATGACGAATACTACAAAACGAATACATTCATAAAGAATAGTCATACTCAATACTACAAAAGATGGCTACGATCAATATCAAGAGAAGTACAATCATCCCCATCATTAGACAGAAAATATAAAGAAACACAAAATCAAATCTCTACACGCACTGAGTCCTGGACCACTATTGGACCGATAGACTGGGATCATGATGCTGCAGCTCGTAGTTATGCCCCTGGCGCAGCACATGTCTATACTATTGAGCAATCAGAGGCAAATAACGATGTTGTATATGCCGGTACTGCTAATGCTGGAATATGGAAGACTACTGATCGCGGCACTAACTGGACACCACTCACCTATAATATCAATACAGGAACAACTACAGCCATAGAAATTAATCACGAAGACGATGATATTGTGTACGCAGAGTTATTTAGTAGTATATATAAGAGTATAGATGGTGGTAATATTTGGTTACCTACTGGAGATGCTTCTTTTCAAGGTACTGCTTTGAATGTAAGCGATATCAGAATGGATCCAACAGATACGAACAAACTTTACGCAGCAACCAATGAAGGCTTATACCGTACTACTGATGGTGGAGTCACTTGGACAGAACCTCTAAATGGCGATATACTCGAAATAGAAATACACCCAACTGATCATGATACTATCTATGCAGTTCTTAAATCTAGTGATGAGACAGAATTTTATAGATCGCTTGATAATGGACTTACCTTTGATCTCGTTGGAACCGAATGGCCACAACCTGATGTTGCAGCGGGTGAAGAACAGAAAAGAACAGAAATTGCGGTTAGTGCAGATATGCCTGATCGTATAGTTGCTCTTGCTACTGGATCAGCGAATGGTGGATCTGGATTATATGGTATATATGTAAGTGATGATAATGGGACCAATTGGACCTTTAAATGTTGCGGACCACAACCGGCAGGACCTCCTTCTGAAGATAATATGAATCTTATGGCATGGTCCGATCAAGGAACAGACGATGGAGGTCAATACTATTATGATCTTGCGCTCGATATATCCCCCACTAACGGAGATTCAATCTTTGTCGGAGGGGTAAATATGTGGGTAAGTGGTGATGGAGGAGATACGTTTGTGTGTCCAGCCAAATGGAGTCATTCGTACAAGCCAAATTATGTACACGCCGATATTCATGATATAAAGTACAATACATTCAGTGGAGATCTTTGGGTATTGGGTGATGGAGGAATTTTTTACTCTGATGATAATGGCGATAATTTTACAAGAAAAATTTATGGAATCGCGGGTACAGATTTTTGGGGATTTGGTCAGGGATTTTGGCACGGAGATGTGATGCTCGGTGGAGCATATCATAATGGCACTATGCTTAAAGAAGAGGAAGTCTACGAAAATGGGTGGATCTGTACCGATGGAGGCGATGGGGTGCGAGGATTTGTAAATCCTGGTATAGATCGACAAGCTTACTCAGATTACAATATCAAAACGCTGAACAGCGATAGAACAGTAAGTCCAAGTACAAGGGATTTTAGTAATAAGCCAAATGGCACTTATACTACTGGTAGGTCTAGTGATTTATTATTTCATCCTGAACAATATACAGCATGGTATAGTGGAAGTGGTACCAAACTTTACTTTACAGAAGACAATGGATATACATTCGAAGAGAGATACGAGTTCAATGAAGATGTATCAAGTATGGACATAAGTTGGAGTAATCCGGACTATATCTACGTAAGTACTTTCCCTTCTTGGTGGGGAGAAAAGAAAATGTACAAAAGTACAGATGGAGGAAATACGTTTACAGACATCACCCCTTCAAACACGGTGATGCCTGATCGTCGATGGATACCATTTGACATAGAAGTAAATGCTGAAGATCCTGAAAAAATATACTTAGGACGTACAAGTATGTATGGTGATGGTGCTTACGAATGGGGAGTGTATACATCTGATGATGGCGGTACTACTTGGAGCAATATAACTGGCTCTCTAAATGGAGAAGCAATCACCAACATCAAACATCAAAAAGGTACTGATGGAGGATTATGGATTGGTACACGATTAGGCGTTTATTATAAAAATAATACCATGGCAGATTGGGAATTATTTGTCGATGATCTTCCAATGCGAACACACTCTGTAAGAGTAGTGCCTTACTACAGAAAGGGGAAAATCAGAAATGCAACTAATAGATCAGTATGGGAATCCGACTTATATGAAAACAGTAAACCCTTAGCACAGATAAGTGTAGATCGTAAGTTAGTTTGCACCAATAATGATACGTTGAATTTTGTAGATCACAGTATCGTGTCTGACAATGATGTGAGTTGGTTGTGGACGTTTGACGGAGGTACTCCAGCAAGTAGTGCTGAGCGTACAGTACAAGTGGCTTACCCAAATGCAGGACAATATGATGTAACGCTTACTGTGACTGATACCTATGGAACAAGCACTAAAACTTGGGAAAAAATCATCTCTGCTGACGACTATTGTAAGTTAGAAGATAAACCTCTTATGGCACTAGAATGCATTGAAGTTAATGATCATGTAAATGTCCCATCGTTAGACATCACAACTAATAATTTTTCTGTGACAGCGTGGATAAAACCCAATGGTATACAAGATGAATACACCGGAATATTTTTTAATGATGATGACTCTGCAGGACTCAATTTTAGAGAAA
>MDSX01104474.1_pt1 | contig 13050 bp, 13 predicted proteins | sample 811141 | NCBI WGS metagenome assembly MDSX01 (sample SAMN05326642, study PRJNA326480) | marine metagenome | isolation source: seawater | place: Atlantic Ocean: South East | collected 2010
AACTTCAAGATGAAGATGCTACTTGGGTTCAAGGCTACATCAAAGGAATGGAACACACCGTTTGTGATAACGAATGGGTAAGAGCCAAGCAAGCGGAAAAGGCTTGAAGGTTTAGATAGGTAGTAAGTCAATCAATAGATTGATGCCCTATATCGCCCAAGAAAAGCGACTTATGCTCAATCATGCTTTGGCTACTTTGGCCGCAGGTGTAATTGTTGAGGAACAGAAAAACCAAGCGGGTGTCTTGAATTACTGCATTTCCGCCCTCTTGAACGAGGTCTTGAAGACAAACGGTATCTCCTATCGGAATATCAATGAATTGATTGGTGTTCTTGAGTGTGCTAAATTGGAATTGTATCGCCGTGTGGCGAGTCCATACGAAGACGAAAAGATACATTCCAATGGAGATGTTTATTGATGGATTATTTCAAAAAATACGGTGACTCTTCGGGAGGCACTTTGAACGATATTTGCGAAGCCTTCCGTCTTGCGACACGCAAGAACTCCATTTCAGTCATCTCCCTTCAACAAAAGCACAAAATCCATTCTGCGGAACAATTGCTTGCTGAAATTGACCGCCATCATCACGAAGATTGTGAGTGTGGAATGAAATCGGCGGCAACGATAGAACAAATGGCTCAAAATCTGTATGAAGCCCAAGACAAACCACAAGGAAAAGCCATTTTAGACGAAAAAGGAGAGCAAAAGTGGGATTTGGACACTTGCCATCGTTGGATGGGTAATTTGATGGGCAAAAACTCTTTCAAAGGAAAGCGTATGGAAGATGAGGCGATTAAGGCACTCAAAGTCCATATTTGGAAATACAAAGTCGAAAAGGCTGATGAGGAAACGGATGTTGCCCACATGGTTGATTTGGTTTTGAAACAGAATGGAGAAGTCAAAGCAGGGATTCAAGTTAAGCCCGATTCATTTTACCACATGAGATTACCCTATGTGAAGAAGTTACATGAGGCGTTGGACTATCCTGTGTATGACCTCATTTATGATTCCGAAGGTAATTGGACTAACTATCTTGCGACCCTTTCATACTTCCTGTAAGTAATCTTTATTAACCTGTGAGGGTTAGGGTAGTTTGTTGGAAAGCAACAAGACCCGATGATTGCATTCGGTGAGTTGTTGGAAGACCGAGGCGGCCCGTCTTCGGAGAATGCGGGCTAAGTGATGGCGGGATAACCCCGTCTAAACCCAACGAAGTTAAGTGCGTAGTTAATGCAATCCGTTCTCACGAAGTAATGTCCGAACTCTCCATTTGGACAGCACACCACTCAAGCACGGCTCTCCACTTCTCCACGACCTCTCAATGGGACAACATTCGGTTAGGGTAGCCCCCGAATCCCGCCATCAGCCTCAACCTTTTCCTATTCATAGGACGGGGTTGGTGTCCGTTGGAAGGTTTTGCACTTGGGTTTCTTCTTTGTTTTCCCTGCGTTCTCTCCCTCCGCCTTCACATCATAGGATTCGGTGAAAATCCGACCTGCACCAACCCCTCCAACATCTCCAAAATCTTTATTAACCCGATTCACTCACGGTGATAACATGACGAAAATCTGCTACATACTGCGTGGTCTGCCCGGAACAGGAAAATCTATGCTTGCTCAAGCACTCAAAGATGGTGCAGAAAAGGTGAAGGGCTATTCCTCAATTTTCTCAACAGACGACTTTTTCATGGTTGATGGTGAATATCAATTTGACCCGACACGACTCGGTGAATATCATGGAAACAACCTTGACGAAGCAACCTCGTTCATGGAACGATGCTCTCCTGTCCCCGTTGCCCGTTGTATCATTGATAACACTAACACCCAACATTGGGAATATGCAAAGTATGTTGAAGCGGCCAAAAGGTATGGTTTCCTCGTTCAAGTAATCACAATTGATTGGGATGCGAAGGACATTCCTCTCTATGCCGAGCGCAATTCTCATGGCGTTCCTATCGAAGCAATCTATCGAATGGCGGCACGGTGGGAACGCTGATGGATTGGGTGAATACACTTCCCATCGTCTTTGTTTTGGGCGTTTTCCTTGCTATTTTCGGCCACATGGCCTATCATTCATGGTTGTCTTACAGGGAACAAGAGTAAGGGTTAAAATAGTCGTTCAGCCCATGCCCTCTCTATGAACATCTTTTTCCTGTCGGCAGACCCCGAAGAAGCGGCGCAAATGTCTTGTGACCGCCATTCCATCAAAATGATATTGGAAAGCGCACAGATGCTATCCACAGTCCTTAGACAACATGGTTATGATGGCGACACTTACATTTACGGACAAACTCATGTTAAACACCCCTCAACAATTTGGGCAGGTAAAACGAGGGCTAATTTCGATTGGCTACTATCTCACGCTCTTGCTTTATGCCGAGAATACACATACCGCTACGGCAAGTTTCACAAAAGCGAGGAAATCCTGTATCGTTGTGGCGAATTGAGAGAGCAATATATTCCCGCAGGTTCTTTGACCGTTCCGCCAAAGTGCATGGGTCTTGAATACAAAACAGGTGGTTCTAATTGGAATGATGTAGTGACTTCATATCGTAATTACTATCGGCACGGAAAGGGCTACATGAATAAAGGGAAAGGCCCACAGTGGAATAAAGTGCCATCTCGGAAACCTAAGTGGTTTTAGATAACAAGTGAACTCAAATCACCCTATGGACTCTAAGTGGGGTGGCATAATTGTTACCGCTTTAGTCGGGTTGTGGTTGATATATCCTCGCAATCGTAAGAAGGTTATGGATGCGGAAATTGAATCCATATATCTCCCTGTCCCGGACATCCAAGACGAAATCCCCGATAAAAGGCCACAATTAGACGATTTCGTGGAAATGAATGTGGCGAATATGGTGGAACACCTCAAATGGTTGAAGAAACACGGTGATAAATACAACACCCGAAACATAAAAGTGGATTCGACTTTGGCAACCCTTCAAGATGTCTTGGATGGTTACAATAAAAAACGAGAGCGAGAGGGTTTAGTCAATTACCCTCCATTGATTTTCAATGATTATACCGTTTATGCCGACATCTATGGGAAATGTCCCGAAGGCTATGACCCGACAGGGAAAGGGTGGAAAACAGGGGATTGTTTCAAGACATTGGCAGATGGAACGAAGATTAAATTGCGAGGGGAAAAAGAGATTGGTTCGGGTGGCCCGTTGAATACATTTTTTCAAAGAAGTGGTTATCTCAAACACGATACACCAATGGCTATGCACTTAGCAAGGGAAACCCTGCACGAAACAGGGAAATACTATTCAATCCGAGAAAACATGAAGCCATTGGAGAAACTGCGAGCGCAGTATTTTGACCCGAAAATCCAAGAGGAATTGATGGATGGTCAAACATTAGACCAATATGCACATTGGTTATGGCTTGAGCAATTCACCAAGAATAATAGAAAGGTTTTGAAAGGTCAAGGCTTCCCTATGCCGTTTGATATTGATACTTGCCGAAGGTTTTTGGAATATCTGTATGTGGAGAACACCTATCAAGGATATTTGATTGAAGAACGAGCCATTGAAGACATGAATACTTCTTACATGGGTATGCAACACCCTATCTATCGCTTCGTGGAGGAAGACGGAAATGATACAGGAGATGGTGTGAAGATTCATGCTTACCAAGACATCGTTGTTACTTTCACAGGTGCGAGCATGGATTTGAAGAATAAGGTTGATTTGCTCGTAAGGCCAACTCTCAAAGAAGATATTGTTTTGGCAGGGGTGCAAGTCAAACCACTTTCATTCTTTTCAAAAGATTATTTGGTGAAGGATATGATAGCCACTCACAGAAAGGTAGGAGAGGGAAAACACTACTACAAAAAGATAGAACCCATCCCCCAAGAGGGCGGTGTTCGGGAGGCAAACACCCGAACGGTAAAACCTAAAGGGTCATTTAATGTTCAAACTCTTGTTTATGACGATAACACCCTCGAATGGCTGAATTATGACGCAGTTATGCAAAGAATACGATTCAACATACCCGACCCTATGCTCACGGACTTACCAACATGGAAAAATACACCAAAACATTATGAGGATGGTCGGAACGAAGTCAAAGCATTCTTTGAAAATCAAAGACAATCCCAACAAGATGAGGTCAAGCGAAAACAAGAAGAATATGTGAGCGCATATACAGGACTTCTAAGCCGACAAGAGGAACAGGCAAAAATCCAAGCCCAACAAGAGAAGTATTTGGCCCGACAAGAAAAAACTCAAGAAGAACGAACTAAAGCATTTATCCAAGAAATCAAAGACCAAGAAGACCGAGAGGAAAGAGAAAAGGAAAGGCGGAGAAAATACAAACAGGATAAGGCAGACCGAAAACGAAGGGAAAGACAGAATCCGCCCAACATATTCAAACCTACGAGCAACAAGAACAGGAAACGAAATCGCAGGGGTAAAGGAGGCCGTAGGCGGTAATAGATAGTAAGACAATGGAGATATGGTTATGATACTTGAAGTTTTAGTCCCTGCCTTCATCGGCTTTGCCGTTCCAATGGCAGTAGTCATGGTCGGCGTGAAGTTTTTCAACCTTCGTGAGAAGTCCAATTTGGCTTTATCAGCATCCGTTGTAGCCCTCGCTATGTTGGGTGCGGGTCTTGCATGGCCTATCGCAAGAGCATTCGGTTATCCGACATCGTAGTATTCAAATACCCCTTAGACCAATCACAGCATCATGTGGTTTGAAGGATTCGTTATTTTCATGCTCTTAGGCATTTCGGGTCGCATCTTTGTGATGGCTCGACAATTGGAAAACTTTCACGATTGTTTTCATCATTTTGAAGACCGTGTTTTCAATCCTCAAGAGGAAGTTCATGTTCACGAAGGAAGTAATCTCCGAGTCATGGGCCTTGAAGAGTTCATGGATGAGTTCGGATTTGACCCTCGCCCCGAAGATATTGAAGAAGAAGATGAGGACAATAGAAGGGCGATTGAAGAGTGGGATAATGCCAAACTATAAATACTAAGAGGGAGGTCTTGAAGACATGGCACGGTATATCATTCGCCTCATTGATGGGGAACAAATACCCCTTGAAGATGCTACTATGGAACAGGTTGCATCAGCCATCTCAATCATCAAAATGACCGAAGATTCTGAATCACCAATCAAGAATCCTTAGATAACGGGACAAACCAATTAAATACATGGGGAAAGACGAACCCGATATTTCGGAATTGGTTGAGAAGGCTAAAATCGTAGCGGAAGCCACAGGAAGGGAGGAACAGGAGGTTCTTGCCGACCTTCTCGATGATGGCATCGTTAATCTCTCTAATGAAGAATCGAAGGGCAAAGATTTAGTCACGCAATTGAAAGAAGCGGCTGAATTGATTACGACTGTTCAAGCCATTAACAAAGATGTTTCGGAAAACACCGTTTTGAACGGCGGAGAGAACAAAACCGCAGTTCAAATCGAAACCACTCTTGAAGGCGACATTGTGGATAGGGCTATCGAATCCATGCAAAGGAAATCCGAAAATATCAAGAAATTGATTATCACTATGACCCCTCTTTTCCTGTTAGCAACAGGTGGTGGTCTTGAAGCACTTGGTATCATTGATATGATGGATAGCGAAGAAGATAATCACTACGACCCTTCTTTCGCTGAAATCTATGGTTGCACCGCCCCCGATGCTCAAAACTATATGGAAGAAGCCACTATGGATGATGGTTCTTGCACATGGAGTGATAATCATGGAGGTGGCGGAGGCCCACCTGCAAATTGCCAATGGGAGTGGGAAGATAATTCCTTCATGGATAATGAAAACTTCTTGGTAATTCGTGCTAACTTTGGTGACGATTCATGCCCACATGAAATGGAAGGTCGCTTTACTGTTGAACTCATCAAAGACAATGAATACTATGATGAGGACGAGTGGGAAAACATCAGATTTAAGCATAATTACGAGTTACAGCATCAATTCGTGGATTTGGAACCGGGAGTGTATCGAAACCACTTTAGTTTTGAAACATACGATGGTTCAAATTGGAATTGGGATTCACCCGAAACTCACGAAGTTTTCGATAATACTTGCTATCCTCAAACCGAATTAGATGAACCTATGCTAACTACCGAAGGTAATGACTTGGTTGTTGATTTGGTATTCTCCGACATGGGAGGATGCGGTCAAGACATTGAAATCGAGATGGAAGTTTGGAATGCGGGAGAATTACATGATACTTTGGACTATGGTGAAGTCCATAGTGGTGTCTTTTGGATTGAACCCGAAGGTGATTCCACCATGCGTGTGCAAGGCAAGGCTGAATTGAGTGACCTTCCCGATGGTGACGATTGGGTAGTCAAGGCAAGATATTCTCATGCCAACGCTGATGATGCACCGTATGAAAGTGGATGGCGAGAATCTAACTCGGTTGTTATTGACGAAGTGGAAGACCCTATCTATGGTTGTATGGATTCCGAAGCAGACAATTACAATCCCGAAGCCACCGTTGATGATGAATCTTGTGAATATCCCGAACCCGAAGAACCATGCGATGCTGAAATCCATAATCATTATCGAGGCCATGTGGCGGAAGATGCAGAACAAGACGCTATTTTGGTTGCTTTTAGAGTCATTCCAAGTAACTGTGAAGACGAAATGGTGGAAATAGACATTGAACTCTTCCAAAACGGCTACGAGGCTAATTATTCCCATTGGCTTGAAATAGATGGTGATAATGAATATACTGATGTTTCCCATGTCTTTGACGGTGTTGCCGTAGGCAATTCATGGACTCCAAAAATTACGGCTTCGTTGAATGACGAAGTATTAGAGCAAGTATTCTTTTGGGGAATTGATATTGAGGAACAGGAACCCGAAACTTGTGAAATCAATCTTTACGATATTCAAATACAAACCAATAGCACTACTGCGATGGTAGGTTTCGACCTTGATTGTGGCGAGGAAACCAATACCCTTGATGGTTACAATGTATCGGTTCAATTCTTGGTCTATCATGTGAATGAAAGCAACAGTGGCCCTAATGCCACAGGCCCGCTACAATGGGTTACACAGACCTATTACATTCAAGGATATACCGATGATGTTCGATACTTGGTTTTAGATAATTGGAGTGTGAATAATACAACCCATTACGATTTTTATTGGTATGCGATTTGGGAAGTGGACGGAGAACAGGAGTTTATTGAGCGCACATGGTTGAATCGTGAAGTGAACCCTTAATAAAGAAAGGAAAAGTAGTTGATGCAAAATGGCAAGAATAGATTGGGATGTTCGGATTACCTTCAATAACTTGATGGTGTCCCTCGTTTCCATCCCTCTAATTTTGGTCTTTATGGTGCTTTCATATCAATTGATTACCACAGCGTTTGTGAACCCCGAAGTCCGAGAAGATATTGAAGCCTACATCGCCGTTCTTGGTATTCTAAGCGGCCCTGCTTACATGGCTATCTCCCGATTCTTTGACCGTTGGAATGCCGAGGAAGAAGAATACATTGAATCCATCCGTAGGCAACATAAAACGGAGAATGATATTCGGAGAGCGCACGGTCACTTACAAGAGGACGAGGAACAGATTGTAGTCCAACCGCATGAGGAAGAAAGATGATTGTTGAGGGCATCAAATGGTTTTTCAAACCCGATAGTGTTTTTGCTACGGAGAGATTAGCGAAGGGTGATTTAGATGCCGTTCTGCCTCTCGTCAAAAACTCCTTCAAAAGAGCGATTTTTATTGCCCCCGGAGTTTATCTTGCAGGTGTAAAAGGGAAAGAGTTAGCCGTAGCCTCCGTTTTAGGCTCGCTTGGTGTTTCCTTGTCCCTTGTGGCTTACTTTTTAATGACTCCCGATTATTCCACCGATTTGTGCGGAGAATGATTTAGATAGCATCCCCCACCTCTTTCTATTATGAGCGCACCTAATCGTAGTGATACTTTCAATCACCTTTTCAATTTGATGGCTGAAATGAAAGACCCTCTCACCATTGTCGAAACAGGAACCATCAGATTACACGGAGATGCAGGGTTAATTGGAGATGGTCATTCCACTCTCAAGTTCGCTGACTATTGTTCCAAGTTTGGCGGTAAAACTTATTCCGTTGATATTGATTCCGAAGCGGTGGCATTGTCTGAATGGATGGTAGGGAGAAAATATCCCGAAGCCGATGTAACAGTCATAGAATCCGATAGTGTGGCGTTCTTAGAATCATTCAATGAACCCATTGATATTCTCTATCTCGATTCCGATAATGACGCAAAATTGATATTAAACGAGGCAAAAGCGGCTTTAGGTTGCCTACACGAAGAAAGCATCATCCTAATTGACGACTGTTTTTGTGAGGAACGGAAAAAAACTCATGGCATTCAAAAAGGAGATTTAGTCATACCATTCCTTGAGGAAAATGGATGGGTAATGGAAGTCAAAGAATACCAAGCCCTATTCGTTCACGAAGATAGGTTTTAGATAACAAGAAGTGCAATCAATATGTATGAGCCTACTTCGTAATTCCATTCTTGCGGCGGCAGGGACAACGGTAGCAGGTATTGGACTCATGGAATTGAGTTCCTCTAAGCCATTTTCTCTTCCGAAGCCCTCATGGTATCTTCAAGCAAGCATCCTTACAGGTGTTGCAGGTGGAATAGGCTACTTCTTGGTGAACAACAAATATACTCCCGAAGAAATCAAGATGGATGCAGAAAGCCCAACCGATGATGAATTGGAATCTTGGTCGGAAAGACAAGATGATGGCTCAATGCTTGTGATGATTGACGAAGATGGAGATTCACATACAGAATTGACCTATGACGAAGATGGTGAATTGACTAAGATGAAAAGATTCGCCGCAGAAGTGTTTAACGCTGACCGTAAAATCCGCCGAAGAACTCGTTGGACATGGAAAAAAGGATTTGAGCCTAAATACGCAGGGCATGAAACGGTGGACGAATATCAAGATGCCGTAGGTTACGACATAAGTGATGACTACTATAACCGTAGGAGTTATAATTGGGAACCTGTTTATCCGTATGATGAGAAAAGCACCTATCATATCAGCGATTTGCCCGAAGGCTATCATCTTCACTTGTGGAAGCCCGCAAGAAGGTCAAAAGATTGGAAGGCTTTTGGTAAGACACCCAACATGGAGGGGTGGGAAGAATGGGAACATACAAGTAAAGGAGAAATGACGGCTGACTTACTTGAATGGTATAACCAAGACATCGCTAAACCTGAAATGAAGGAATTGACCCCTATGCAAAAGTTCGTCATATCCAAAGGTTTGAAATCGGGCAAGGTGCAAATTAACAGGGTCGAGCATCCAAAGGTCGAAAAAGAAATTAAGGATAAGGAAACAGGAACAATTTCCTACAAAACTGTTACCCCTCACATCATTGAGTATTTCGCTTCGGGTGGCCCCGACCAATTAGAACCTAAGAAAATAGCCGAAATCCGAGGGGGTTCTCCGCACTATATCACTTCATTCAGTGAATCCTCTCCTTACTACCATGTTCAACCATTCCTTCAAGGATTGTCGTTCTTGGGTTGGGATAAATCGGGAGATAATCGAAGTGTAAATCGTTTCAATAAGGACGCTTCCACTTGGCCGAATGTATATCCCGCTTGGTTCAAGAATGCAATAAAACAAACGGCTAATCATTTGGAGATTTCACAAAGGGATTACCAAGACACATGGGAAGACAGTTTTAGAAATACCCGTTCATGGGCAATCAACGGGAACTCTATGATTCGTTTGCTCAATGGTAAGCAACACTATAATTACCGATGGCGTGGTGATGATACTATGTATTCAAATTACGGAAACATATCAGGGGTGCGAGAACATATCACAGTTTATGATAAGCCATACCATCAGTTTGAGGTTTGGACAGAAGAAGGTTGGTATCGCCCTCGGAAATCCACCCAACAAAAACTTTACGAAGCCGCTATGACTCAAGACCTTAACGGAGATTGGGTCGTCAATCAAGAACATTTCGTAACCCTTCTTTGCGACAAGTATCAATTTGAAAAACTTGATATGGTAAAAGAATCCATAACTCAAAATATGCTTGAAGACGAGGCATCCGAGAGCCGATTTGAAAATGCAGTTCATCTTATGCTACGCAGGTTCAAAAAAAACGCAAAATAATTGAATACAGTCAAGATGAGGACTTTTTCAACGATGATTTGTTAGAATCGGAATATCAACCCGACCAAACGATGAGTGATTATTCACCCGAAGATTTAGCCATGTCTTCTGCTATCGAAGGATTTCAACCCATGAAGTATTCGTTTTTAGGAAATCGGGCTGAATCAGATGATTACGATAGAACCTATGGCGTAAAACAGGGTGCGATACGCCGCAAATTGAAAAAGAAAATTAAGGCTCAAAATATCATGGGAACAAAAGCGGGTCAATGGTCTGCTCGGAAATCTCAAGAATTGAAAAAGCAATACGAAGAATCTTGCGAAAAGAAAGGTTTGAAGCCCTACAAAGGCAAAAAAACCGAGAAACAAAAGGATTTGTCTAAATGGTCGAAACAGGATTGGACGACCAAGAGTGGAAAGCCTTCAAGTCAAACAGGAGAGAGATATTTACCCAAAAAAGCGATTAAAGCCCTCACAGATGAAGAATACAAGAAAACGAGTGCTAAGAAGCGCAAAGATATGAAGAAAGGAAAGCAATTTAGCGACCAACCTAAATCTATCGCTAAAAAGGTCAAGAAGTATCGTGCCGAATCTTCTAAACCACATTCAGTCACGATTTCCCGTTCCTCCAACCCCGAAAAGAAATTGATGGCAGTTTTTGAGGATAGCGAAGGCAAAAAAATGAAAACTACGCACTTTGGTCAAAGAGGTGCAAGCGATTACACCAAACATGGCGATAAGGAAAGAATGGAACGATACCTTGAGCGACATGGTGGCGGATTTGAAACAAGCACGAAGGAAGATTGGAAAGACCCGACTACCGCAGGTTCATTATCACGATGGATTCTGTGGAACAAACCGGGACTAAAATCCTCTTTTGATGACTACAAAAAGCGATTTGGGCTAAATGGAACCTTAAAAGTGCAAAAAAGTGCCGAGGGACAGGCTACCGCAGTAAAAAACCGTAGGGGTAAATCGAGTTTCGCCGTTGCCGTGATTGAACCCAATCAAAACCAAGCGAGAGCATCGAAAGGAGTCGAAGGTGTGGTGCGATTTACTCAAACAGGGAAAACTCTCCATATTGATTATGAAATTGAATCTCTATTTCCCGATGGCGAACATGGATTCCACATTCACGAATACGGAGATTTAACCGATGGTTGCGAATCCGCTTGCGCTCACTTCAACCCCGATGCGGAAACTCATGGTGGTTTGGAAACCAAAACTCGACATTTAGGAGATTTAGGGAACATTACTTCCAAAAATGGCATTTCTAAAGGTCGTATCAGCACAGATTCGCTTTCATTGAATATGGGTGCAAGGAATTGTATCGTAGGTCGGATGATTATTGTTCATCAAGACCGAGATGATTTAGGAAAAGGAGGCGATGCGGAAAGTTTATTAACAGGTAATGCAGGTAAGCGTCTTGGCTGTGGGGTTATCGGGTTGTCGGAAGGTAAGGATTTCAATGCGGAAGGTTGGGAAGATGTTCCCGATTGGGAAACTCATGCCCCTTCCAATGACCCTTCGCCTTTTGAAACGGCCCAATGGACAAAATTACCACCTCCACCACCCGCCATCAGAAGTTTGATGCGAAGATTCCAAGATAAAGGATATTCTATTCTCGTTGTTGGTGGCGCAGTTCGGGATTTACTTTTGGGACTTGAACCCAAAGATTACGATTTGGCTACCAATGCGACTCCCGATGAAGTCGAAGAAGTAGTAAGCGACTTAGAGGGCTACCGTTATGTGCTTGGCCCTCAAGCCGAAAAATCCCGTCTGAACCTAACGAGCCTTGTTACAGTTCCCAATGAAAAAGAAGCCATTGAGATTACTACCTATCGAGAGGAATTAGGCTATGCAGGGGATAGAACCAAAGGAGAGTTCATTCCCGCCCAAACCTTTGATGAGGATTCATCCCGCAGGGACTTAACAATCAATGCTATGGGAATGACGGTTGATGGGATAGTCATTGACCCACAAGGAGGAATTAAGGATTTACAAAACGGGGTCATTCGTGCCGTAGGCGACCCGACCCAAAGATTTGTCGAAGACCCTCTCCGAATGATTAGAGCCATTCGGTTTTCTGTCCGTTTCGGACTTCCTATCGAAGATGGAACCTATGATGCCATCAAACAAAATGCTGATTTAGTCACCACCTTGTCGGGAAGGCGACTTCGTGATGAAATCGGAAAGGTCTTGGTGGAACCTAACGGTTATCGAATGTTGATGGAAACAGGGATTTTACCGATTTTGATGCCTCAATTCCGCAATATGGAACAATACCAACACAAATTGGACTATCATCCCGAAGGTTCACTTTACAATCATTACATCGAAGTATTCAAGGAGTTCACCAAGATTCCAAATCGCACAGAATTAGGTGCGTGGGCTTTACTATTCCACGACATAGCCAAACCCCAAACGGCTGAATGGAACAAAGAAGGCGGTTATCATACCTTCTATGGTCACGACAAACAGGGTTCAGAATTGATTTTGAAACATTACAACAATGAAAAAGGCCCGTTTGAGTTTTCCAAGAAAGAATTACAAGCGATTGCTTGGGTTGCCGACAATCACTTAGGCAAGTTTTGGGAGATGAAGAAGCCCATGAAAGTTTCGGCCATGAGAAACAATGAAGCCTTCCCACTTCTTGTGGAAGTTATTCAAGGCGATATGATGGGGATTCGCAGGGGTGGACACGACCAATTACAAGTTCGCTTGAAAGAAATCAATGAGATTACAGACAAAGTGAACGAACAGAAGGCTAAAACAGGGAATAGGCCGAAAGGGTTTGCCCAACAGGTCATCCAACAATTGAATGTTCAAGGAAAGGAAATTAGTATTGCTTTGGCCGAAATCGAGGAAATGGTTGCCACAGGACAGGTTCAATCTTACGATGAGGCACTTGAGGTCTTGAAGACAAAAAGGAATGC
>MDSX01019279.1_pt1 | contig 13045 bp, 13 predicted proteins | sample 811141 | NCBI WGS metagenome assembly MDSX01 (sample SAMN05326642, study PRJNA326480) | marine metagenome | isolation source: seawater | place: Atlantic Ocean: South East | collected 2010
CCAACAATCATACCAATCAATCCCAAGCTTCCAATCGATAAAGCCAAAGGTTTTGCAATTACATTGGAACAACCGGGTGGTGTTGTGATTTCAGAGCAACCATTGATACTCACAGCTCCAAAAGAGCGTCCAGAGAGTTCATACGGCATTACTCAAACCACGATCTGAAAAAATCTCCCACTGACCATGGACGAAGTTACCTTCGTTATTTGCTTATATGGCTTGTGATTTATGTCGAGATTTTTTTTTGAGAGCGAGTAGGTAGATGCTTCAGAAATTGCTTTAGGGGAGTACAACTCATAAACTACCTACTCAAAAATAAATTTCGTTTAGCTCATTAAATTGGATTTACAAACTTGAAGAAAATAATCAAAAGGATATTTCAAGCAGTTGTTATCTCGATTTGCGCCCTTTATGCTTTCTTGATTATTTATGCTTATACTCCAAATGAAACGATCTCATTGAGCCTACTTCAAAGTGATGGTGATCAATATTTTCAGCATGATAATCATCTGGTTAGGTACCGTTTATTTTCGGACTGGAGCACTGAAAAGCCCAACCTTATTCTGATACATGGATTTGGGAATAGTCTGGGAACTTGGAACAGTTTGGCTCCAGAAATAAGTGAATCATATAATGTTTATGCAATTGATATGATTGGTTTTGGACTGTCGGAAAAGCCAATACACTATAAATATACAAATATTAATCAAGCCTCCATAATCCGGTCATTTGCAGAAGAATTGAATATGGACTCATTCATTGTGGGAGGTCATTCATTGGGTGGCGCAGTTGCGATGCATGTGGCGATGAATAACCAAAAAACTAAAGGCCTGATACTGTTTAATCCAGGAATCATAAATACTGGGGTTCCAGAGTTTTCTAAATATTTGAATCTAATCTTTCCAATGTCTAGGGTTTCGGCAAAGCAATTTGCAGACAGAGATTTTAGAGAGACCTTTCTAAAGCGTTCATACCACGATCCATCAATAGTGACAGATAAAGTCATGGATAGGGTTATGCTTGGAAGTCAAACAGAGGACTATATTTCTGGAATGAGCAGCATGCTTAGTAAATCTTATGATGCCAATGAAGCTGAGCTTATGAACAAAGTTAAGCTGCCAACACTTATTGTTTTTGGTATTGAGGATCGAAATAAGAGCATGGCAGAAGCCATGCAGCTTAAAAATGGTTTTAGAAATAGTCGTTTAGAGATTATTCAAAATGCTGGGCATTATGTGCATGAAGAATCTCCTACTTCCGTTTCACAAATCATGATCAAGTCGGTAAAATTTCTTACAGGTAAAGATGAATAAAATCGTAAAAGCAGAAGACAAACATCTTGGTGAACTGGGAAGATTATTTAATCTTTACAGAATCTTCTATGAAGAAGAAGATGACCTGGGGAAAGCTTCAAAATATATTTCAGAAAGATTTAAGAACGGTGACTCAATTATTTTTGTGGCTGAAAATGATGCTCATGGGCTTGCTGGATTTGTTCAACTTTATCCTTCTTTTTGTTCTGTCAGTGCAGTATCCATTCTGATCCTTTATGACTTATTTGTTGATCATTCTAAAAGAAGCAAAGGCATCGGACGTTTATTGATGAATGCTGCAAGTGATTTTGGAAGGGAAAATGGATATAAAAGACTTGAGCTGTCTACCGCCAAAGACAATTATATTGGTCAATCTCTCTATGAATCACTGGGTTATGAGTTAGATAAAGAGTTTCTACATTATAGTCTTGAGATAGACTAAGTATCATTTGCTGGGCCATACTCAGCAATTCCAGCTAGACTCCTTTTGGGCGCTTTGTACCCTGTATCAATTGATCCCAATATGTTGCCGTCTCTGATTCTAATCTTCATCGCCACACCCGTGAATATGTTTGCCGTAAAAAAATGTTCTTGATCATATGAAGGGCTTATCTGAGCAATTCCCCACCCATGCTTTTCTAGACCTACTGTTTGAACAACTTCGCCATCTTCACTAAGGATCTCAATTCTGTCTCCTCTTGAATGCAATAATCTTCCATCGTTTAAATAATTTACAGCTATTGCAACATTCTGATCAGTGAGATCACCTGGTAAGACCAATAAATCATCCATCTGTTTTGATTGTTTAATGTTATAGCGCATGATCTTTTTACCAATCTCAGTGGTGTAAGTTATGAAATTCTCACTGGGGTGCATAGTTGAGTGTGTGATTCCTTTGAAATGATGAAATTCCGGAGAATAAGCAACATCATAAATTTCCTGAAGTTTCAATTCAGAGTCAAACTTGTAAATATTTGCCTCGCCGAGTAAATCACTTCCTGGCAATCTTTTCATGAAACTACCTGGATAAGGGGTATTGCCCACCAAAGCTTCTCCTAAATAAATATTCCCATCCTTATCAAAAGTAACATTTGAAAAGGCGCGGTTGGCAAAATGATGATTGGGTAACTGTTTACCATCAGGTGAGACTCTTATCACAAGATGATTGTGCATATCAAAGGCCCAAAGAATGCCTTTGGGATCAATTTTGAGTCCAATAACAAGATGTTCCGTTCCTTCGGTCCATAAAATACCTTTAAGATTGAGATCCTTGTCATACTGCAAGATCCTGCCATTGCCTTTGTGATCATCAATCTCGTCGTTCAGTTCAGTGCAACCAAGAAAGATATCCCCTAGTTCAAAGGGTTTCATGCTATTTTCTTTTTTGTTTTTGATGTCCATAAGTGTTGCTCTATGATGGTAAAGGCTTAAATGTTATTTTAAAAGAATATTGAAAAAATCAATGTATCAATTTGTAAAATATTTTCTAAAGACTGTCATCGCTCTTATATTGGGGATGTCCTTGCTTTTGTATACGCTAATTAAACTAGACATAAGATATCCAAGCGAGAAAAGTAAAGAAGCGATTCATGCGAAGTATCTTCTAGAATCATCAGGCTTTATAGAAATTGATGGTGTCAATATGCATTATGCAATTGATGGATCGGGTCCAGATTTACTACTTCTTCACGCAAACTATGCAAACCTTATAGATTGGAATCCATGGGTTCATCAACTCAAAGATAGCTATCGAGTAATTCGAATAGACATCCCAGGTCATGGACTCACTGAAGCAGACTCAAGCAATGATTATTCGATGCAAAGAACAGTATTCTTACTGGAACAATTTTTAAATGAATTTGAAATAGAAAAATTGAGCATTGCAGGTGCCTCTTTGGGCGGAACGGTCAGTCTGCACTATGCTAGTCAGAATCCAGAGAAAGTTGAAAATCTTATTTTGGTCAGTCCGGGTGCGCTGAACCCAAGAATACGAGGAAGAAATGAGCCTGTAACATTACCAAAACCTTTCGAGATCATTGCATACTTCACACCAAGACTGGTAACAGAAAGTTTACTGAAAGGAGGGTTTGGAGACCCAAATAATGTCACTGATGAATTGGTAGAAAGATGGCATGATCTTCTTCTTAGAGAAGGACAGAGAGATGCACAGATCGAAAGAGTGAATCAATATGTATCGGGTAATATTGATCTCGTCTTGAGTCAGGTTACTGTGCCCACATTGATTATGTGGGGTAAAAAAAATAATGTTGTCCCTGTCGAACTTGCATTCGAGATGAAGAGGATGATGAGCAATTCATCTAATATAGATATGATTATTTATGACAATGGAGGCCATCAACTTGTGCAAGAATTTGGAGTACAAACAGGCAAAGATGCCTTAGACTATTTAACGAATTATAAAGGAGCAAAAGAATGAGAAATCTTAAAGTCTTCTATATTCTCTTGGGATTGCTAGTTACTCAGGGGGGTTATACCCAAGATTCTGAGTTTTATTCGATGGGTCGAGAAATCCTAGGAGATATGGTTTCCATTGAATCCACTGAGGCTAAAGGATTGGCAACAGATGTTAGCGAATATGCAGCATCTGTCTTGCTTGAGAATGGCTTTAAGTCAGATGATCTTCAAGTTGTGGGAGCAACTCAAATATCAAAAGGTCTTTATGCAGTATACAAAGGCTCGTCCCAAGAAAAACCGGTTATTGTTATGGCTCATATTGACGTCGTACCAGCTGTAGAAGAATCGTGGATATCAGATCCATTTACGATGACTGAAATCGAAGGCTTCCTTCATGGAAGAGGAACAGCTGATAACAAAGGCGGCGCAGCTGGTTTAATTGCAACGTTTATAAAACTTAGATCTGAAAACTTTGTTCCTAAAAATGACATTATTATGTTGCTCACAGGAGATGAGGAAACCGGTATGCAAAGTATTCGATACTTCAGAGAGAACTTTGATGATGTCAAGAAAGCAGCATTTGCTTTGAACTCTGATGGAGGATTTATAACAGGAACAATGGAAAGTCCCGAAGCATTTAGACTCCAATCAGCAGAAAAGGTTTACCTCTCGTTTACTCTTACTGCCGAAAACAAAGGTGGGCATAGCTCGATTCCAAGAGATGATAATGCAATTTATGATTTGGTTGATGCTCTGAAAAGGGTTGAGGAATATAATTTTCCAATTTCTCTCAATCAAACTACCCGTGCAACTCTTGAATTTGAATTAAAGGATGCCAATCAATCAAATGCAAAGATAATAAGTTCTATCTTGAATGAAACAGGATCAGACTTAAGACTTCTTGAGACGGATCCTGAAATGAATGCCATGTTAAGAACGACCTGTGTCGCTACAAAGTTGAAAGGTGGACATGCAGAAAATGCTCTGCCAGTTTCTGCCAGTGCAACAGTGAATTGCAGAATCTTACCGCAGTCTGATCCAAATGATGTGTTCAAAAAAATCAAAGAGTTGGTTGGTGATAAAGTATCCGTTTCACCAATATCTGATGCACGATTAAGCCCTCCATCTCCGATTACTAATGAAATAATAGAATTAGTCTCATCATCCATAAATACTTCATTTCCTGACCTTCCAATAGTACCCACAATGTCTACAGGAGCAACAGATGCAATTGAGCTAAGAAGCAATGGTATCCCTGTCTATGGAACCAGTGCGATGATGACTGACCCAACTGGATTTAGGGCGCATGGTCTAGATGAGAGGGTTGAGATTTCAGCATTTAATGCTTCTCTTGATTTTTGGTATGCACTTATGAAACAGTTGTAGATTATGGAATCAATAAAAATATATAGCTCAGCAAGATGTCCTTATGCTCAACGGACTAGAATGCTGATGATTGAAAAAGAATTACCCTTCGAATTAACTGAAGTAGATTTGAGAAATAAACCCGATTGGTTTTTAAAAATATCTCCTTATGGAAAAGTGCCAGTAATTGTTGATGATGGACAGACCATTTATGAGTCTGCAATCATCAACGAGTATCTTGAAGAAAAATATAAAAGTATTTCTATGATGCCCGAAGAACCAGTTGAGCGAGCTAGAGCAAGAATATGGATGGACTATTGCACCAATAAGTACCTTGTCCTCTCAAGAAAACTGCTTGTAGATAATGGCAATGAAGAGTTACAAATTGAGAATAAAAGAAAGATCAAAGATTCTCTGATTTACATTGAAAAAGAATGTTTCGAAAAAAATGCTGATGGCCCTTTTTGGCTAGGAAGCGAAATCAGTCTGGTCGATTTGCATTATGCTCCGTTCTTTGAAAGATTTGGAGCGTTCAAAGAGCTATTTGGGGTCAAATGGCCTGAGGAGTGCATAAAGATTAAGGACTGGTGGAAAGCAATTCAAGAAAGAGAGAGTCATAAAATGACTGTCCTGCCGACGGATGCACATGTAGATTTGTATAGATCACTTATGAGTAATATATCTTAGTCTGATCTGAGTGCTTCTATTGGGTCCAGCTCAGAAGCTGCTCTTGCAGGAAGAAATCCTGCAAATAAACCAATGAAAACAGATATAAATACAGCATAAATTATGTACTCCCATGCCACTGCAATTGGCAAATCAGGATATATATAGAGCGCGATATTAATAACCATAAACCCAGCGACCAGTCCTAAAAATGCTCCAAATATAGAGAGAAATATCGACTCCAAAAGAAATACCTCTTTAATTCTTGTCTGAGATGCCCCTATTGCTCTGAGAATTCCTATTTCTGATTTTCTCTCATTAACAGCCACTGTCATAATCGTGAATATTCCTACACCGCCTACAAGCAGTGAAATCCCACCAAATGCAGCAACAGTAAACTTCAGCCATTCCATGATCTCACCAAGGGTCTCTATCATATCTGCTTGCGTTGTAATCGTTACATCCTCTCCACCATGTCGACTGATCATTAATCGCTTTACAGATGCAACTACCTCTTCTTCCGTTGAAGTCTCATTAAAAACAATATCAATCTCTTGAAAGCCATTCTTATTAAACATCGTATTGAATTTCGCAATGGGTATGTAAACGGCATCATCTAAATCAAAACCTAGAAAATCGCCTTTGGGCGGCAATACTCCAACAATTCTAAAGCGCTGAGAATTGACTCTGACCGACTTACCCAACGGGTTTTCATTACCGAATAGCTCATCTCTCATTTTTGGACCGAGTACAGCGAATGATCTTGGCGTCTTGGGGTTATCATTTGGAAGATATTGACCCAGCATTGTGTCGGCACCCACGATGACATCGTAATCAGCTCCGGTACCAACAACCAATGATCTTCTTGATCTCGTATCGCTCTCAATTTCTCCACTGGCGCCTGAAACAGGAACAGCATAATCAACCAGTGGCAATCTCTCGATTGCCTCAGCATCATCAAAAGACAACGGCTTAATGGTGCCATGAACCCCTGATGGCATCCCCATGGTTTGTGTTTTGCCTGGTTGAACGGCAATAATATTGCTACCAAATTGGGTGAATTGTGAAACCATAAAGTCTTGTAACCCTTGACCCATGCTTGTAAGAAATATCACACATAATACGCCAACAGCGATACCAAGAGAGGTAAGAAAACTCCTCATCTTCTGAGAAACGATTGAAAAAGAAGAGAATAAAAATATGTCTTTAAAATTCATGACTATTTATTTCCACTCAGAGCTTCAACAGGATCTAATTTTGCTGCTCTTCTAGCTGGCAAAAGGCCGAATATAATGCCTGAAATCAGTGCGACGAAAAGTGAAACATAAGAGGCCCACATAGGCGGTAAGAAATTAAATGTTGGAAAAGCAACCTTTAACACCTGCGTGATTATATGTCCTAGGATAAGACCCAGTATGGCTCCTGATCCTGATAGCATAATTGCCTCTACTACGAAAAGATTATTGATCTGCTTATTCTTAGCCCCGATCGCTTTTAGTAAACCAATCTCTGCTTGTCTTTGAGAAACTGCAACCAGCATAACATTCATGATTAAAATTCCTGCTACGAATAAACTGACCGAAGCAATTGAACCCAGTGCCATCGTCAACACATTGAAGATATTGTCAAATGACTGGAGTACTGTGTCCTGCTTAATTACTGTGATGTCCTCTTTGTTTTGATGACGCCTTTTAATGATTGAAAGAATACTTTGCTTTGTTTGATCCATTCGACTGGTATCTCTGACATCAACGATGATTCTATAAAGAGAATCGCGATTGAACAATGCGGTGCCCAAAGCAACCGGTATAACTACAATTTTTTGAACATCAAGACCAACTGTTCTGCCCTCCTCGGCAATCACTCCTGAGACACGACATCTTCTATCACCAATTCGCATCCATTCTCCGACAGCAACTTCATCACCAAATAATTCTGATTTGACCTCTTTCCCAATCGCACAAACGGGTGGGGAATATCTCATGGTGACACCAGGTAAAAAGCTTCCGGATTCCATCTCCCATTGACGAATACCCGAAAATTCTGGTGTTGTTCCAATTATTGGCGCAGCCCTTTCCAACCCATCATATTGTGCCGATGCCTCGCCCATTACAACAGGTGCGATGCGCCTGATGTCATCGATTTGGGTCAAGCTCTGTGCATCCTCAATCGTCAATGGTCTTGGTGAGAGTCCACCAAGATCTAGAACACCTCCGCCTGAAGTTTCATTTCGACCTGGAGACACGATCAGAAGATTTGTGCCAAGACTCCTAAACTCTCCAGTAATATAATCTCTTGCGCCCTCGCCAACTGCTGTAAGTAGAATCACAGCCATTACACCGATTGAAGTAGCAATCAACAACATGATTGTTCGAAGCGGGTATCTGATCAATGTCGTATATGCCAAGAAAAGTATGTCATTAATTCGCATGATTATTTTTGACTCTGATCATTGATTATTTTCCCATCTCTTAGCTCAATCAAGCGATTGGATCGCACACCCATTTCTCTGTCATGTGTCACCACAATCAATGTAAGACCAGCTAAATTAAGCTCTTCGATTAACTTTACAACCTCTTTGCCCGAGGTTGTATCAAGATTCCCTGTTGGCTCATCTGCCAGAAGAACATCGGGCTCCATCACAATGGATCTCGCAATCGCAACTCTTTGTCTTTGTCCACCAGATAGTTGCTCTGGCCTGTGATCGGAACGATCGGTTAGACCCACTCTCTCGAGTGCAACATTCACTTTCTTCATGCGCTCTTTTGGATTAATACCTGAGAGAATCATTGGCATCTCAATGTTCTCAAATGCTGTCAGTCTGGGAATCAAATGAAAGGATTGAAAAACAAAACCAATCTTTGTTGAGCGAATGCCTGCCATTTCATCATCATCCATCTTCGATGTATTAATGCCAGAGAGGATATAATCACCAGAAGTCGGGGTATCCAAAAGCCCAAGAATATTGAGAAGGGTTGACTTACCTGATCCTGAAACACCCATGATAGAAACATACTCATTCTCATTGATTTGAAGGTCTACTTCATCAAGTGCGTGAACGACTTGATTTCCTACCTGGAACTCTCTACTCAGCTTCTCGAGGCGAATCATGACAAGGTATTAATCTTCAGAAACTTTTTTAGATTCTTCTTTATCCTCATCGGATCTCTCAACTTCAACTGTTGCCCCATCTTTAACGCCTGCTCTGTCAACTGAAAGAACAACTCTATCTTCTAGATCTAATCCGCTCAGGATTTCTGTGAACTGCCAGTTTGATAAACCGGTTTCTAGTTGCCTCTTTTCAATTGTATTGTCATCGCCTATGACATAGACATTGTCTCCCCTCATGATTGCCTGTGTGGGAAGGCCCATTGTTTCTTCACTGGTATCGATGACGACTGTCACGTCTGCGCTATATCCAGGCAGAAGGTAATTTTGTGGATCATCAAAGGTGGCCTCAATCTCAACTGTTCTGGCCTGTCTTTCTAAATCCAATACATAAGGAGCAACTCGACTGACTGTAGCAGGGAATTCTTCCTCCCCGAAAGCATCCATTGTAATTTTTGCACTCATTCCTGATCTGACGTCTGGGGCATCGATTTCATCAATCGGTGCCTTGATGTATAAACAAGAACTATCAATCAGGTCCAAGGTTGGTTTTGTAGCGACCCCTACCGGTGAGGGAGTAACATACTCTCCCAGTTTTCCTTCAATCTCGGCGACAACTCCATCAAAGGGTGCGATCAGCATCGTTCGTTCTAATGATGCCTTTGTGACTTCTACTTGGGCATTCATAGCATTACATGCAGCCATCAATGCTTCAGCATTTGCTACAGCGGCCTCTTTTGCTTCCTCCGATGTCAGTCCCTTTGTGAACAATTCATTTGCTCGGCTGGCATCTCTTTCTGCTTTTGCTGAGACAACACAAGCCTGTTCTGCCGATCTCTCAGAAGCCTTTACTCTTGCCTTAGTCTCTTTATTCCAAAGTTCTAGCAAAATATCTCCTTTACTCACAGAGTCACCCTCCTCTACATGGAGAACAGATATTTGACCTGCTGCAGCAGGAGACATTTTTGATCTTCTACAAGCATCAATGGTTCCTGCGCGTGTATTGGAAACAGTCTTTTCAACACTCCGAATCTCTGGCTTTACTGATAATACCTTTATCGGCTTTTCCTCACCTCCGAATAGAAATGATGACAATATTATTACTGCGATAATTGCAGCGATGATTTTCTTATTTCTTGTCATTTATTTACCTAACCTAAATTTGCTTGATTATTGTATAGAGTTCACTTTGAAAAAGCATTGTAAGATACAATTTGTAACACTGTTATGCGAAGAACATAAACCTCACGTTTTCTTCATATTTAAGCAGATTAAAAATAATATTCTTAGAGAGGCGTTAATGAGATTTAAAATATTGAAATTAGGAAACTTAATTTTTGCATTTTTGATTTTATCTGGTTGTGTTTCAACGGCCTCTAGTCCAATATTTTCAGGATCTAAACCCATCATTGATAAAAAGGGCGTGGATCTGAATGCATACGAAGCAGATCTCAAAGATTGTACTGAATATGCAAATGAGATTTCTGTGGGTCAAAGCATATTGACTGGATCCGCTGTTGGTGCAGCCATCGGGGGAGTGGTTGAAGTATTGTCTGATGAAGAGGATGCAATAGAACTAGGTGCCGTATCGGGAGGCGCTAAATCTGGAATCTTATCAGTAAGGGAAAAAGAACGTGTGGTCAAAAAGTGTCTCAGAGGTCGTGGCTATAAGGTTCTAAACTGATCATTCAGAGCTACATTTAATCCCTGTTCCACCCAGACCACAATAGCCGCCAGGATTCTTTGCTAAATACTGCTGGTGGTAGTCTTCAGCATAGAAGAACTCTTCTGCTGCTTTTATTTCTGTAACGATGTTTCCATAACCAGCAGCTGATAATTCTTTTTGATATTGACTGCGTGAGGATTCAATTTTTTGAAATGTTTCATCATCATCATAAAAAATGATTGAGCGGTATTGGCTACCCACATCATTTCCTTGCCTCATGAATTGAGTGGGATCATGTCCTTCCCAAAAGATTGTGAGGAGAGAATTCAAGTTGATCAGCTGATTATCATAGACAACAAGAACCACTTCTGCGTGGTCAGTTGTCCCAGAGCAAACCTCTCTATATGTTGGGTCAGTCGTTTTTCCAGCTGAATATCCAACACTTGTTGAATAAACGCCCTTTTGCTGCCAGAACATTCTTTCGGCTCCCCAGAAACAACCCATGCCGATAATCAACCTCTCATGATCATCGGGATATGGTGGCTTGACTTTATTTCCACTGACGAAATGATTTTCAGCAATCTTCAACATTATGAAATCCGCACCTTGTATTAAACGAGAATAAATATGTTAAATTAATTATAAATAAACATTCGTATAAAACTTGAATTCTGACTTAAAAAATATCTATTTCAATCTTTCGCTGGCAGTGATGCTTACATACAATGGCATTGGTCTTGCTTTTTCCCAAGAGAGTCAAGATCTAGAAAAAGCAGAATTGAGAAATAAATATCAAACTGAATTCATCGAACTGTACGATCAGAAACTTTATCTTCAAAGCCTAAGGCCTGCAAAGGAAGTTGTCGCCCTTTCTAGGGAAATCTTCGGAGAAAACAACTACAGACTCATAACTCCTCTTAATAACCTGGGAAGCACTTACTATATGGTTGGAGAGTATGAGTTGGCACAAGAAATTTTCAAAGAATGCATTCAACTCATTGAACTCAATAGAAACATTATATCACCAGAGCTGAGTTCGCCTCTATATGGTATAGCACTTACGCTCAATCAGTTCGGACAATATGACGATGCCATCAAGGTTCTTGAGAGAGCGCTTAGAATCAATCATGTCAATAATGGCCTCTACAATCTTGATCAAATTAAAATCCATGACTCTCTAACAGAGAGCTATATCGGTATTAAGGATGTTGAAAAAGCCAATCATCATCAATCATTCCAAGTATTTATTAGTAAGAAATATTTTGGGATAGACAATCCTCAAGTTGATGAGTCACTCGATAAATTATCAAACTGGTATAAACGAACTGGTCAAGTATATTCAGAACGAGAAATACATAAAGAGCTTCTCAATCGCCAAGAATCTAGGATGGACGGTGATGTAGCAACATTGATTGAAACATATAAAAATCTATCGTTTTCTCATAGAAGAGAGGGGATAGATATATTTCAAAGTGTTAACCCTTTGAAAGAAGCAATTGAAGTAATTGATCTCATGGAGAACCCAAATCTTAACCTTAAATTTGAAGTGCTCCTTGATTTAGGTGATACATATATAAGCTTCGGAAGAATACAATCTGCAAAAAAAGCTTATCTTGAATGCTGGATGCTCATCAATGAAAATCAAGCGCTCAGAGAAACTATTGAGGATAGATTTTCTCAGCCAGTTCGTGTGAGAAATGTCCGAATACCAAAATCTTATCCTCTTCCACCAATTGGAGAAGAAATAGGAGAGACCATACCTGGCTCAATTTCTCTAAGGTATGATGTAGATTTAAATGGTCAAACGATCAATATAGAAGTCATTGAATCAACCCCTGAAGACATCATCGATAGAGAAGCGATCAAGGCAATAAATCGGGTTGTTTATAGGCCAAGATATATCAATGCAGAACCCCAGTTGACTGAAGGACTCAACATTCGACACGAATACAATGTTCGGCTATTGGATATCGAAGAGAAGATTGAAGACACTGAAACTGAAGCATTAGAAGAGTCTGATACGCCATTGGAAAATCCAATTGGTTAAGTTCTTTCTGACTGTTTGCGATTGATCAAGCTTCTGGTGAAATAAAATACTGATAAAAACAAGAGGCTTATCACACCCATTGCCCATCCAAACGCACTGTTTCCAAATAGATCCATGGCTCGACCAATAATTGGTGGGCCTAATATTTCTCCGATTGATAAAAAGAAAATAAAACTTGCATTGGCTGAGACAAGAATCTGGCCCTTATACTGTTCTCCAAGCATCGTTAATCCCAGTACATAAAACCCCATCGTCACACCGCCAAGTAGGAATAACAATAAGATCCTCAGCATTGGCAGATGGAAAAATATCGGGATCAGAAACAAGGTCACAATTGCCATCGAGGTCAGCAAGATCATTAATTTTCTTTTGTCGTACTTATCTGCCAACCATCCAATCAGTAGTGGAAGCATCAATTCACCTGTTGCCAGCCAAGCAACTGTTCTCGATGCTGCAGTATAA
>MDSX01043305.1_pt1 | contig 13035 bp, 9 predicted proteins | sample 811141 | NCBI WGS metagenome assembly MDSX01 (sample SAMN05326642, study PRJNA326480) | marine metagenome | isolation source: seawater | place: Atlantic Ocean: South East | collected 2010
GCGCGGCGTCGACGGACGCGACGCGCGCGCGCGCGAGGGCGAGGCGAACGATCCACAAAGGGGCGAGCGATCCGGCTGTCGCGCGAACACGCGCGGGCGAACGACGCGAACGACGCGCGACGCGCGAGGCGACGCGTGAACGACGGGCGAAGGGTCGGGAAAGATGAGGACGCGCGCGATGGCGACGACGCGCGGGACGACGATGCGGACGACGACGACGACGAGGAGGAGGAGGAGGACGACGACGCGAAACGCGACGACGACGACGAAGACGACGAGACGAAGCGCGACGACGACGAAAGCGGTCGAAGACGAGGAGAACGCGAACGCGTGGGATGAGGGGGTGGTGAACGGTGACGACGCGGTCGGGGCGAACGCGTACGGGGGGGAAATCATCAACCTCGAACGCACGGCGTACGAGGCGTACGGCGAGGAGACGGCGCGCGGCGGCGCGGCGGCGTACGAGGAAGAGACGGCGGAGGGCGACGACGACGTCAACGCGCGACTGTTCGTCGCGGGTGGGATGTCGGCGTACGGCGGCGCGAGCGAAGATAAGTCGACGACGGCGGCGTACGCGACGAATGGGAACTCGTCTTACGAGTCGCCGAAAACCGTCGCGCAAGCCGCGGCGGAGATCGAGGCGGGAGAAGAAGACGCGCCGTATTACGCCGAAATGGCTGCCGCGGAGAAAGCACAGCAGAAAGCGTACGCGCCGATGGCGGCGATGAAGCCGCCCGTGGACGACGAGGAGGAGGATTACGAGATTCCAGGAATCCACGCGTCGCCGACGCAAGGCTGGACGGGTGGCGGCTTCGACACCCCCGAAGGTACCATCGCGCTTCCTTTGTCTTATTACCAAATTTTGGGTTTGACGGCGGCTCGGTCGACGCCGAACGCGCTTCCGCGCGCGGCGCTCGCCGTCATGGATGCCCAGCTCACCGAGGGGTACTCGCCGTACATGCTCGAACAACGTCTCTCGCTCATCGACGAAGCCGTGGCGGTGTTGAAGGACGAAGAGGCTCGAAGACAACACGACGACGACATCGCCGAAGGGATCTTGACCCCAGTCGAGCCGCATCGCGCGGCGGCCGCGCTCTGCCTGCTCCAGGAAGCCGGCGAGTACGAGGCTGTTTTGGAATTTGAGCACGTCGTCGCGCAGTGCGTGAGCGGTCGCCGGCATCGCCGCGACGTCGCGCTCACCGTGGCGTTGGCATTGTGCGAGTACGGTCACATGGCGCTCGTGGCGAATCCGCCACGATTTGCCGAAGGATGTGAACTGCTCGACATGGGTTCGAAGACGCTCTCGAGCGTGGCGGGCAGCTCCTTTGCTCCCGAAGTTCGTCGCAACATTGCGCTGTCGTATCACGACGTGGCGCCAGGATACGTCTTGGAGTTGCTGGCCTCACCTTTGGAGGCTCGATCCGAACGTGCTTTGGGCTTGCGTGCTCTTCGTTCATTGCTGTGGACGAAAGATCCGGCGCAACAGCTCGAGCAGCGCGCGGCTTTCATGGAGCAAGCCAACGAATTGCTTACGGCGCAAGAACAAGTGTCTCTCTTCATCGACGCTCCGGATTACATCGCCCTTGATTCCGACGAAGTGTACAAGAGCGCTCTCGCCCACGTCGTCGCCGGCGTGATTGATCGTAAACCGATGATGATTGCCGATGCGGACGAGATTCTGCATCAAATCCAACTCGCCTCTTTGGAATCCGCCGACATCAGTCACTTTGCTGACGTCGGCGTCGAACGCGCCGTGTGCCAAATTTTGCTCGGCCAGCTCGACGAGGCGGAGCACACGCTCGGTCTGCGCGACGATACCGTCGATCCGGGTTTGTTGCAATACATCGAGGACCGTTCTCCGAGCGGAGACATCGCGGAAGGGATGTGTTCGATGGCGGATCAATGGTTGGTAGACGTCGCGTTCCCGCTCTTCCGCGGTTCAAACGCGCGTGGAACGCCCACCCTCGATGAATGGTTTTCCACACCGAGCGTTCAAGGTTTCGTCGGGCGAATGAGCTCGATTCCCGTATTGATTCGTATTCAAGGCGCGATCGCAGCCGCGAAGCGTGTCGTCGTTTCCAGCGTCGATTCCGTCGTCACGGCTTTCGCGCCGACACCCCCAGCGCTGCAATTCGGCGTCTCGGACGCGCAGCGCCGCGTCGTCGCCGTGGCCAAGCTCGGCGTGTTCGCCGGTATCGCGTTCGCCGTGAGTGGTCGCACTGGTAATGTCAGCGCGCCGAAGCTGCCGACTTTGAACCCGCTCGCACCGTTGCAAGCCGCCGTCGGAACCGCCGGGAGCACGATTTCAAAGTTGAAGATGCCGACGTTGAACATGCCGAAGATGGACGTCAAGACGCCGCGTCGCGAATTAGGCCCGCCCACGCGAGTGGCGCCCAAACCTCGCCCTACGCCCGCGGTGACCATGGATAAAGGTACGGCGGAGAAGCTCGTGCGCAAGTGGCAAAAGGCCAAGGCGCAAGCGATGGGTCAAAGCCACAACACGCGTTACTTGGATGGCATCTTGGATGGACCCATGTTGCAACAATGGAAGACGCGCGCTGAAGACGTCGCCACGCACGGCTGGGCTTGGGAGTATAAACTTAACGATCTCAGCATTGACTCCGTGCAGGTCATCGGCACGGAGAAGGTATTCGTAGAGACGACGCTCACGGAGGTGGCGGTGTTAAAGGATCGCGCGCGGAACGAGCCCGACGACGTCTACGAAAGCACTTATCGCGCCAAGTACGAGCTCAAGCGATGTGAGACGGGTAAAAACGCCTGGCGTATCGTTGGTGGGTCTGTGGTTTATTAAGTGAAGTCGCACCGGCACGAGAATTGTAACGCTAAATAAAGTTTTCACCTCGCGCCGGCGCCACCGTTTTCGGCGTCAAAGTCGCGCTTGACTTTCCTCGCGAATTCCCAAAGGTACACTTCGCCCCCGATGTGCGTGATGTGATTTAATACGTCTACGTGTGGGCGGTTGGCCGACAAGTCGACTCGCCCAGCGCCGACGACGGTGACACCGTAGCCTGCGTCATCGGCGACTTTTTGCAACTCCTTCGGTCCGATGCCCGTCATCGTCACCAAACCTCTCAACGCGTCGTCCAAATCCTCGTCTTCCCGCTTCGACTGCATGAAGAAACAAAAATTTTCGGCGTCCGACTTATTTTCAAACGCCAAGACATGAAACTTGTCTTCCGGTCTCGCGCGCGGCGGGATGTTATCCGGAACCATTTGCATCGCGAACAAGCGCGAGTCTCGACTTCCCATCGGCGTGATCATGATCAAGTGCAACGCGCGCGCGTCTCGCCACCAGTACGGATCGAGCAATTGCGGATGCTCGCCCTTGTCGTCATCGTCATCGATATTAACGGGGTCGAACTCTTCCCCGAATGTATCCAAAACGTCCGCGTACTTCTCCAAGAGCGCTTCCTCGCTAAACGCCCCGCTCGCAATGTCCGCCTCCATGCGCTTCATCGCCTCGACGAGTTCGGGCGGGTACTCCGGTTCGCGCGGCGCTTCTCGCGCGTTCGTCCGCGGCGACGACTCGACTTCAGCGTTTCGCACCACCTCCGCATCATCCACCGGGTGCGCCGCGCTCTCCTTTCTCAAAATCGAATTCAGGTATTCGTCCGCGGGCGTCCACTGCGCCGACGCGCCCGGCATCGGCGCCTTTTTCTCGCGCGCCTCCTTCGCGCGCGCGCGCGCCGCGAGCTCGGCGTCCAACCGCGCGCGTTCGGCGTCACCCTCCGACGCTTCCTCGCCTTCACCCCCTTTCACGCGCACGCGCTCTTTCCATTCCTCGGCGCGTTTCGCCGCGTCTCTTCGCGCGTCTCGCCGTCGTCGAATCTCCGTCGCCTCGGCGCGCGCCGCCTTTGCGCGTTTCATCGTCTTTTCGCTCGGCCATCTCCGCGCCATGCTCTCCGCCAACTCCGCCACCTCGACCGCCGCGCGCAGCACTTCTTCATCCGGATCTCGTCCCGCCGCCCGATCGGCGACGCGTTTCCTCCGCGCGCCCTCCAACGCGAAGACGCTCAGCGCCGCCGCCGAAATCGCCGCCGCGCACGCCGCGGCGACTGAAATCTCCATCGCGCGCGCGTCTCGCGTCGACATCCCGCCGTCGATCGCGCCTCCGACGCACGCGCGTCCCGTCGTCGTCGCCGGCGTCGTCGCCGTCGTCGTCGCGTCGTCCACGACGTTCGCGCGCGCGCGCGCGTTCGTCGCGCCGTCGCCATCCGCGTCAGCGCGACGCCGCGCGTCGTCGCCGCGCGCGCGCGTCGCGCGTCGTCCGGCGCGCGTCGTCCGGAGCGCCGACGGCGACGCGCGCGTCACCGCGGCGCGCGTCGCCGTCGCGCGCATGCCGCGGCGTCGTCGCGCTGTGGCGTCACTCGTCGACGCGTTCGCATTCGCATTCGCATTCGCATTCGCATTCGCATTCGATCGATGATTCCGACGCGACGCGACGACGCCGACGACGCGACGCCGACGACGACGCGCGCGATGGAGGACGCGACGACCGCCGACGCGACGACCGCCGACGGACGCGACGCGACGACCGACGACGAAATGAATCGAACGAATCGATCGGTGCCGCGCGCGACGAGCGTGCGAGAAAAGATTGCGCTCTACGACGGCGCCGACGAAGCGGCGAAGGCGCGAACGCGCGCGAACGACGAAGAATCGTCGGTGTCGCGAGAGACGGTGGCGAAGCTGCGCGCGAGCGATCTGGAGGAGGCGCTGACGAGGGCGTTCGACGCGTTCGGGTCGTTTGGCCGACGACGAGACGCGGAGACGCGCATGGACGGCGCGCGGTTCGCGAAGCTGTGCAAAGAGGTGATATTTAAGGGCGCGGCGGACGACGCGCGGGAGGGGAAATTGCGACGCGCGGAGATCGCGTTCGCGCGCAGGGCGAAATTGAATCGGAAGATTGATTACGAAGATTTTCGCGCGTTGGTGATGGAGGATTGCGCGAACATCGATCGCGGCGACGACGAGGACGGCGAGGCGGACGCGATCGCGACGTGCGCGAAATTGATCGGTTGCGAACCGAGCGTGGAGTCGGCGTTGAGCCCGGGTAAAGTGCGATTCCACGACGAGCGCGAGCGTTACACCGGGGTGCAAGCGGAGAAGCACGGTCGCGGCGCGCTCGAACGCGCGGCGTCGAGACGCGGCGAGTCGGTGGAAACGCACGCCGCTCCGGAGGAGGCCAGCCTGCCCGACGTCAAAGGATTGTTCACCGCGTTCGAGTCGTTCTTGCAGTTTTCACCGCCGCAGTCCGCGCTGACGTGCGCGAGGTGGGTGAAGATTTGCGAAGACTGCGAGCTGTTCGAGGCGCACGGGCTCGATCACCCGAGCGCGGGCATCGTCTTCAACGCCGTCGCCACGGCGAATCGTAAGACGCTCGACTTTGACGCGTTCAAAACCGTTCTCCATCTCGCCGCCCAACGCGCCGGGAGCGAATTTTTGGTGTTCGCGCGCGCCGTCGCCGCGGGCGAGCCGCGCGTGCGCTCTGCTCTGGCCAACTCGCCGTCCTCGCCGCTCCGTTTCCACGATGAAGTCGCCACGTACACCGCGACGCACAAGGCGACGCATCGCGATAAAGTATTGTCTCCCCGAGCGCTGAGCATTCGCAAGCGCGCGGGCATCGCGGACGATTAGACTGTGTATCGCGCGCGCCGCCGCGATTCGATTTGCAAACCAAACCAAGCACCGCACGCCAGACGCGATGCCGCACCTCACGACGCGACGCTCGACGCTCGAGGTGCGAAATTCGCGCGAGAGACGCGACGGCGATGCGACGCGCGTCGCGCGCGATGCGACGCGCGCCTCGAACGCGTCGCGCGCGACGAAACGACGACGATCTCGCGTCGCGGCTGACCCTAAGCCGAACGCATCATCGGTCGCCGCCGTCGTCTGACGACGCCCGATCGACGCGCGCGCGACGGGAACGACGAACGAAGACTGACGTTAAACGCGCGATGATTCGGCGGACAGTGACTGCGCGAATAGACTCGTTCGATGATTTACGAAACCACCTCGGCGCTGTTTAGGTCGTTTTTGAAGTCGTCGCGCAACGACGATAAGTTTAGCCACGAAGGTAAGCGAAAGAGCGGACCGGGAGAGAAAGCGTCGGCGAATAAACCTGTTATGGATGATTAATTCTGGAGAGATGACGTCGAGTGTGGAGACGACGGAGCCGAGATTGAGGCACGAAATGTTCGTCGCCGACGTTCGAGGCGTCGAGTTGGCGTTTCAAGTGTATCACTTGCACGACCAATTGTTTGCGTACATCGGCGGTTGCGATGGGCGTTTTTCGGAATGCGCGTTTGGGGTAAAGGCGCGAAGTAGTTTGGGAGGCGGCGGCGTCGCGACGACGACGTTGCTTGGAACGGAGGCGTCGGCTCGAGCGTCGAGCGACGCCGCGAGACGATTAGCTTTGAGATCGGGAAAGTCGATCGTGATGAGCGTCAACATGCCCGCGGGCGCGGAGGAGCTCCAGGGTGACGCTGAGAAGGTTTTGATTCGGTACTTGCGCGAAAATCACGCGTTGGAAGGAGAAATGAACGACCTCGAACGCGCCTTGGGCGGCATGTAGCGTACGCTCGCGTTTGTTATGAGAGACGAGTGACGTTCGCGACGACACCACCGCGAGACACCGCGCTTCTACGATTTCTCTATCGATACACACATTACAATTCCTCTATCATCTTCTTCGAGCGCTTCGCGTTCTTTGACGCCGCGCCGCTCTGTTTCGTCGGCACCACGAGCGTCTCCGCCTTGACCTCGTCTCGCGTCTCCTCGTGCGCCACCCCCGCGCGTTTCGCCGCCACGCGCACCGCGTCGTCTGTTTTCAAATCCACCACCCCGAGTCCCAAATCCTGCGTTCCAATCGCGCGCACGCGTCGAGTCAGTCGATCGATCGTTCGTTCGAGTCGCCGTCGCCGCGCGCGTCCCGCGCGCGCTCCTTCGTCTCCACGCACCATTTCGATCCTCGCCGCCCCGTCGTCGTCGCTCGCGACCTCGATGTTCACCTCGCTCGCCGTTTTCGTCGCCAGCGCCTCGTTCGCGCTCGCGAGCGACGGTAAAAACGTCGCGAGTTTGCCCAACAACGGACTCTGTTCGGGACGCGAAATGTTTGGCGGCGCCCGCGTCGTCGCGTCGTCGTCGCGTCGCGCGCGCGTCGCGAGCACGTCGAACGGGTCTTTCTTCGCGTCGTCGATCTCGAGCCTCTCGCGCGCGCGCGACATGACGACGACGCGACGCGATGTGACGACGAATGTTCGACGCCCGACTATCGCACGCGCTCGCACACGTACAACACCGGCGCGTTCTTGCGATTCACCACCGCGTGCACCACGACGGTGAAGTCCTTGGGCGACAATTCGGCGAACGCGCGACGCACCGCCTCGTTTTCCTCCGCGCCGCCGTCGTGACCGAGGTAGGCGACGACGGTGAACACGCCGCCGAGCCGCAGCGTCCGCGTCCCCGCGCGCACGAGTCGCGCCGACGTCGACGCCTCCGTGCGCGTCCTTCGCGCGCGTTCGTCCGCGCGCAGGCCCGGGGCGGGTAAGTACCCCAGGTTCGCCATCAGCACGCCGACGTCGCGCGCGCGCGTCGCCGCCATCGCCTCCAACGCGTCGGCGTGACACCTCTGCTCGAAGGCGAACCGACGCGGCGCGACGCGCGCGTCCTCGAACGCGCGCGTCGACGCCTCCAGCGCCTCGCTCGCGACGTCGAAGCCGCGAATGATGACGTCGGGCGACGCGCACTCGAGCGCGAGGTACAGCGCGTCGCGTCCGCACCCGAGCGTCGCGTCGACGACGACGTCGCCGTCGGCGCGCACGCGCTCGCACCACGCGCGACGCGCCCAGCGCAGGACGTCGGCGTCACCGAACGACGACGACGACGACGACGACGACGCGCGACGCGTCGCGCGCGCGCGCGGCGGCGCGGCGCCGCGCGCGGGGCCCGCGGGCGCGCGCGCGATGCGCGTCATTCACTGACGCGACGACGCGTCCATGTCGCGCCGCGCGTTCGCGCCGACGCGCCAGAGCGCGGGCGCCGGACGCGCGGCGACGCGCGCGGCGACGCGAGCGCCGCGTTTGAGCCGCGCGAGGACGCGCTCGAACGCGTCACCGCGCGATGATGTCGTCGACGACGTCGGTGACGCCGACGACGCGCGCGTCGACGCGTTTGAGCCGCGCGTGGACGCGCGCGCGACGACGTCGGCGCTCGTCATCGGCGCGGCGTTCTTCGTCGTGAATCGACGCGTCGCGGCGGCGGTGGCGAAGCGAAGGGCGAGGGAGGAGGTGGAGGAGGAGAAGCGACGCGTCGCGCTCGAGCGACTGCGCGGCGGGGCGTCCATCGACGACGAAACCGAGATCGACGAGCGATTGCGACGGGCGTACGAGGAGGAAGCGAAGTCTAGGGAGGTGTTCTTCGGGTTGTTCAGGGTGCGAATGCCGCAACCGCTCGGGAAACCGTTGTCGGAGGTGGAGGCGGAGGAGGCGCGAGTGGCCGAGGCGAGCGGACGGCGAAGGAACGGTTCGGACGACGCCCGCGCGGGTCGCGAAGGGATGGCGGAGACGCCGCCGTGGTGGATGACGACCGTGAGCGCGATCGTGTTGGTGCTGTTGACGTGGTCGAGCGTGGGATTGGGGAGCGTCGATCGCGTCGCCGAAGCGCCGCGGTTGACGCCGGATGAAATCGAACGATTTCGCGCGGGCGGCGGTGGCGGCGGCGGTGGGGGGGCGTGAACGCACCTACGACAGTATTTTTAATTTAATCTCATTGTTTCAGCGCGATCGCATCGAGCGCGCGCGACGCGCGCGTTCGATGCGACCTCGGCGCTTCCTCGGCGCCCGAGACGAAGCCGTCACGATCGCGCGCGCGCGCGCGTCGACGACGGCGTCCAACCGCGCGCGTCATGCGCGACGTTCCGCGCGACGCGCGTCACCGCGCGCGCGCGTCACCGCGCGATCGGCGCTCGAAAAATCGTCGCGACACTGGATGGGTGTCGTCCGCGATGACGCTCGCGATGGCGCTTACGTTGGCGCTGCGCGGCGCGTCGTGCGACGCGCGCGCGGCGTCGTCGCGCAAACTGCTGCGACGCGAACCCGCCGGCGCGTCCAGGCCGGTCCATCGCGAACACCTGTCGTCTGGGGTGTCCAAGGAGCTCGTGCAAAGAGTCGCGCGCCGGGACGGCGGCGTCGCGGTGACGTTTGCGAACGAAGGCATGTACGACTTCGTGGTGAACTGGTGCGAACACATGGACGAAATCGGGATTACGAATTATTTAGTCGGGGCGATGGATGAGAGCTTATACGGTCGGTTGCGAAAGATTGGCGTCAACGCGTGGTTGATGGGATCGAAAAATATCGACGACGACGAAGTGAAGAAGGATTTCGGTTGGGGGACGAGGACGTTTCATAAGATGGGACGGGATAAGATTCGTTTAGTGCACGAGCTGACGAAGACTGGGTTTGATGTCATCGTCACGGACGTAGATGCGGTGTGGTTACGCGACCCATTTCCGTTTTTGAGGCGATATCCCAAAGCGGATGCGTTGGTGAGCATCGATAATTTGCGCAATCATACCTCGGTCGTGGCGACGCAAGCGAATCACGCGGTCGATGGGGAAGGCTTAGAGCACAGCGCGTGCGGTGGGAACAAAAACATCGGTATTATGTGGTTTCGCTCGACCGAAGGCAGTCAGTCGTTCACGCAAGAGTGGTTGAACAAGCTCGAGTCAAATGACAAAGATTGGGATCAAGTCGTGTTTAACAAGTTGGTCGAGCAGGGCGGGTGCGAAACGGCGCGCGACGGGAGCGGTGTCGCCCCGGCGTATGGTGGCGGGCTCATGCTAGGAATCTTGCCGGTGGCGTTCTTTGCGAACGGTTACACATATTTCACCGAACGTCTTCACGAAATGTTCGGCTTGAAACCGTACGCTGTGCACACGACGTTTGGTTACGCAGGCACGGTTGGGAAGCGACATCGCCTGCGAGAGGCGAACCAGTGGTACGGCGATAAATACGAACCGACTTATTTTCAAGGGAAATTCATGTCGTACACGCCGCGGCTGCTCAAAGATGTCGATTACGCCGAATTCGTCAAGCGTGGCCACCCGAATGAAGAAAATACACCCATGCTCGAGAGAGACGAGGACGTTGTGTTGGAGCACATGCGATTCGTCAATCATCAACTCGCGCAATTGTACGAAGCTGCGGTCGTCGCGAAGCATCTTGGACGTGCGTTGATTTTACCGCCATTTGCGTGCGGGTTAGATCGCGTTTGGTTCCCTCACAAAGGGCGATATCCCGGTGCTTTGCTCAAGCTTCCATTCGTGTGCCCTGCGGATCACGTGCTCAAGATTGAAGAGTTGCACGAATTCGCGCAAGACTATCGCGAATTTTCGTTTTTAGGGCATCCTTACATGCCGCGTCACTTTTTGACGAGTGAGAACGTTCGCCGCGTTGAGATTCCGTCGAGCGCAGCATTCGAGGCAACCATTCCTTTTCACGACAAGCTTCGCGCATGCTTTGAAAAGCGCGACAGAAAGCGAGGCGATGAGTCGTGTCTACCCGAGGGAAATGCAGTCTTCCGTGCTGCCGAAACGATCAAGCTATCGGCACGCCTTGGTTCGCTCGACGCGTTGTTTGTCAACCTTGAGTCAGCAAAAGACGTCAAATTCTTGCACTTTGACACAATCATAGGCCTCACGGAGACGTCACAGGCTACGACGGCGATGACGACACAGATTCCTCTCGGCGACTGGGGCATGGCACAGGGCACGAATGAAGACCTCGGCAAATTGGATTACAGCCTTGACAACGTTTCAATCTTTGGTGACGCGCCGCCTTCGCCGTCCAAGAACGAAACTCACGAACCGGAGGAAAGCGCCGAAAGATCAAGCGAAAAAGAGAGCGAGGCGTCGACGGCCGATGATGTGAAAGTGAGCATCGAGGCCGGTCTCATGAAGATGTTCCATGGCGATAAGAATAAAGTCAAAAGTGCCGTGCGCGCGATTATGGAAGCTCAAGCGCTCGAAGCGGCTTAGATACCTAGCTAGAGAGTTTGTAACAATATGCAAAATCTACTCGTCGTCTGCGTCCTCGCGCGGTCGTGCAATAGTTTCCAGCGCCGACGCGGCGTCTGTGAGATTCTCTACGGGAAATCCCAATGCACTTTGAATGACGTTGCAGACGGCGCGCGTTCGCTCGACAACGGAAGCTATTTCGTTCCTATCAGAACTCAGAATGTTATTTCGAAGCGTCGCCGCGAGCTCCTTCCACTCGGTTTCGACTTCGCTTCGTGACAAAGCGCCGGGAAACGCCCCGATAGCAAATATCTGAATCGCAAAATGACCGAGCGTGAGTTCCATCTCGTCCGTCGTCGCGTTTGGCGCACGTTTCGAGTGCCCACTCTTCAGAAGTGCGTTCGCGGAAGACTTGGACACAACGTCTACGGACAACTGGGCGCGCCGCACCTCTCGCAAGCAAGTCGCGAACGCTGTTTCATCGTCGCCAAAAAGTCGAGCACACAACACTCGCGCGCGCGCGCACGATGATGGATCTAAAGCATCGCGATATTTCATCATCGCCGCGTCGAAGTCACTCCCCGCGATCAACTCGCGCGCGACCTCGCGCGCGACGACGCGCGCGGCGGCGCACCACGACGTAATCGCTCGCTTGATTTCAGCTTCCACGCTTGCCTCGGCGTCCGCCATCGTAGCTTCCAGCATGGTGCGCACCGCGTCAGCGCTCAAGCGTTCACCATCATGCTTGCGCCACACCTCGAGTTGTCGTCGCATCTCGCGCAAAGATGCGCACACCGTCTCGTGCTCGCCCGCTCGCTGCGCGTCTCTCAACGATTTCGCCGCTCGCGATAGCTCCAAACGAAACTTCGCCGCTTTGAACCCAACCTCGTACGCCCGCGCCCGCATAGTTTCCATCGTCGCTTCATTCGTGAATTGTTCCCTCATCCGCAAACCATTCTCGATCTCGCGCGCCATCGCTCGCGATTTCCGCCGCGCGTTCGCCAACGCCTCGCTCGCCGTCGCCGCGTCCCGTCGCGCTTCTCCGCTCGACCTCGGCGCCATCGCCCGCGCCTCGCGCGCCTCGCGACGAATCATTCGCGATATTCGTTCGACATCGTTCCCATCGCGCCGCAGAATCTTCCGCAGCGCGTCCACGACCGCGTCGTCGTCGTCGTCGTCGTTTTCATTAAACTGCAACAGAAATCCATCCATCGCATCCATCGCCTCTCGTCGCGTCACCGACGTCGCGCGACCGCTCGCGCGTCTCGCATCGCGTCCATCGCGCTCGTCCTCGCTCGCGTCGGCGTCGCTGTCGTGAAAGTACCCCATGACGGCGCCGTCGCGCTCGACGCGTCGCCGTCTGCGACCAACGACTCGGCACTGTCCGACGCGTCGCCGTCGCGCGCACGACGCGTCATGGCGGATTCGAGCGCGCGCGCGTTCGCCAGCGTCACCAAGCGTCGTTTACTGGTGCGTCGTCGACCGCGCGTTCCCGCGCGCGCGAAGGCGCCGATGAACGCGCGACGCGCGACTGACTGCGACGTTTGGATGTTTGGCGCGCGTTAGGTGGACATGCTGACGACGAAACTGCGCGATCGCGCGAGCGCGTGGCGGGTGTTGATCGTCGATGATACGTCGCTGCGGGTGGTGTCGTCGGCGTGCAAGATGAGCGATCTCGCGGAGGCGTGCGTGAGCGGTACGAGGAGGCGAGGCGACGAACGAGACCGACGCGAAGGCGAACCGAACGCGAACGCGAGGGAGGTGAGAGACGCGCGCGTGACTGACCGATGGACGATGCGTCGTCGTCGTCGCTCGCAGTCGTGGAAAATTTGGACGTCGCGCGCGCGCCGCAACCGACGCTGGACGGGGTGTATTTCATCGCGCCGAGCGAACGCTCGGTGGCGCGCGTCGTGGAGGATTGCGAAAAGAAGCTGTATCGTAAGGCGCACGTGTTTTTTACCTCGGCCGCGCCGCGAGGGGTTTTGAACGCGATCAAA
>MDSX01021679.1_pt1 | contig 13029 bp, 11 predicted proteins | sample 811141 | NCBI WGS metagenome assembly MDSX01 (sample SAMN05326642, study PRJNA326480) | marine metagenome | isolation source: seawater | place: Atlantic Ocean: South East | collected 2010
AATTTTAATCAGGTAAAAGAAATAGCTCAGGCAATCACCCCTGTCCCCGGAGGTGTTGGGCCAATGACGATTGCGGTTTTGCTGAGAAATACGATCGAGGCAGCATGTCGACGTCGAGGTTGGGACTTGCCAGATCTTTAAACTCTTTGAGAAGAATGTAATTCAAGTCTTACAACACCTTTGCTTGTTTTTATCTCAACCTCTTTTCCCTTGCGAGTGCCCGTCACTAAATTTTGACTTTGTAGATGAACCGCAGCCAGCTTGACGCGTCGCAAAAGAGGGCGCCATTTTCTTGTTTCCTGAGAATTGCCTCCAGCTCGAATTGCAACATCGGTCATGCCTACTGACCGCAATCCCTCTTCTTTAAGCATCTTTGTTATAAGATTTTTTAGACCATTAAGACTTTTATCGATTTTAAACTCATCCATAATACTCAATTTACCCTCTTTAGAAATAACTCACCAACTGCCTTAATCCAACGGCATATATTCCTACTTTATTGAACAAACTGCAATCTGAGCGTCTTGAGGATGTCGATTAGGCCAAAAACTAACCGACACAGCCTAGGAAACATAACTTGGTCTTGCACTATTTCTATTATGGCAGCACTCTTTCTTGATCACCAAGCCATATTTCATTAACGCAAATTCAAGACGGCAAAACCAGTGTTAAGCAATCCAGTAAATTTTGTGCAAAATATTACCTGTGTGGTGCAACATGAACCGCGTTATCATGGTAATTACTCAAATCCAGGGTATCTCATTGGCAGTATTCAATGTAAAATTGAAAAGGTGGCAGAACCGCCAACGTGCACAAGACGTGAACCAACTTTCACAGAAATTTATTTTTACTAATGGTTGATTTTATAGAAGAACGTAACGAGGCAATCAAAGAAGCGCTAAGGGCGGCGGGTACCCACAAAAAAAATGGGCGTTTAAAGGATGCTGCATCAATTTACAGCAAAGTACTGGGACTGGACCCCAATAATTTGGAAGCTTTAGAAGGCATGGGAGAGATAGCAAGCGTTTCAGATACTCCCCAAGCAGCCCTCCCTATATATGCTAAAATTCTTCACTTAGACCCCGAAAACATAAACGCTCTAAATAATCGCGGCATCCATTTAATGTCGATAGGGGACGCGGAAGCATCAGAATTTTCTTTTAGAAAACTTTTAAAAATTGTTCCTGATGATATTGATGGATTGAACAATTTAGGCACCAGTCTACTAGAACAAAACCGCTATCAAGAAGCTGTTGAAATATTGGAGAAGGCTATAAGCCTCGCACCGGACTCCGCACAAGCTTATTATAATCGCGGGGTCGTGGAAATGTTATCAACGCCAGAAAAACAGAAAGAAGCCTTGAAGTTCTTTAATCAGGCGATAAAGGTCAAGCCAGATCATACCAAAGCTCATATCAATGTGGCCTCTATTTATTCCCGGTCAAACCTTTACCATAAAGCCATCGCTCATCTGGATAAAGCTCTGTTAACTGAACCTGATAATGCCGTCATCCTTTTCAATAAAGGACTGAGCCTACGAATGCTAAATCTTTATTCAGATGCACTGGATTGTTTCAAAACCGCAAGAGAAGGTTTTCCCCAACCCCATCTTGTGGACTTTGAAATAGGTGAAACAAACTATCAGGCAGGCGATCTTAAATCTGCTACGGCGTTTTTCCTCATGTCCGTATCAGAAAATGTCTCGTTTAGTAAAGGCTTCACAGGACTTGGTAAGTCGCTTGCTGAGTCGGGACAACTTGCAAAGGCGAAAGAGGCTTTTGAAAGAGCAGGTGAAGAAGACGAAGCCTCTGAACGCCTACAAATGCTTAATATGCTCAGCGGAGATGAAGATCCCTGGGAGTTACTTAAAGAGTCCTTTGAAAAAATATTCGCGGGTGGTTCGTCCATTTTTTCTAAATGGGATGGGCAAATTACAAATGATCGCCTTTATATCCATACTGCTGGTATGCCCGATGGGGAAATTGTTCTACTATCCCGACTGCTACCCAGTTTAAACGAAAAGTCGAGAGAGACCGTTGTTCTCGTTAGAGAACCGATGCTTAAGCTTATTGCCAGAATAAATGGCGATTTAATAATAAATGATGAACAGTACTTCAAGCCAGGTGACGTATCAGGTAAATTGACGACAACTCATCTCTATGCCGTACCCTCATTATTGGGATTAAAATCGGGACAGTTGCCCGGAAATGGCCGTTACTTAGAGCCTGATACTTCCATTGAGCGGTCCTGGGATCAAAATATATTTTCGGGTAATGAACTAAAAATAGGTTTGTCTTGGTTTGCTTCAGGATTATCAACCGGCCCTCAGCAGGAGCTAAGGCTAGAAGAGTTTGAACCGATAATGGGTTTGCAAGGAGCCAAATTTATAAGTATTTCCCCAACTGATACAAAAACACAAAAAAACCACCTTTCCGACTTAAATGTTGAGAATATAGGCGATGTTATCAATGATTACGAAGATCTGGCCGCGGCAATAGATCAACTCGATATTCTTATCTCAGCCGACAATATTTCTGCGCATATTGCTGGCGCACTTCACAAACCGTTACTTGTTCTTCTGCCCCTTTTGCCAAGTTGGGTATGGGGTTACAAATCTAGAACCGTGCCATATTATCCAACAGCGACCTTGATCCGGCAGGCACATGAAAACAATTGGGATCGTCCCATCAAGACAACAGTCCAACTATTGTGTGAGAAATATGATTTGACCTGAAGCTACCGCGTACCCGGATACACAAACTACATTAAAATTAGCACGCGTGGCTGGCTGGGAACGATATTGAAACCAATCATATTGGTACTGTTCTGTATCGTCATCTTAGTAAGATTTACCGCGGGTCCACCGCTTATAAGATTCGTAAAACAACCTAGGATATAACGTTCGGGCCCGGCCACCATTCCCGAGGCTACGCCCATACCAACACCCGTATTGTCGCCAAGGCTCACTACGGCAAAGGCAAACATGTTTAATTGAGGCGCACAAACTGTAAAGACGTTGAAAGCGGTTGGGATTGAGGTTGTCGTAAGCGCAAAGTTTGGATATGGAATTGGCGTTGGAGCCGGCATTGGCGTAAGGCAGACGTCCGGAAATGCGAAGTTTACCCCAATCATATTATTTGTCGCAAACATTGTACCCCTCAACCAATATGGACACGCTTCCCGTCAATCTTTACATCCTTTTTAGCAGCAACACTAGTCAATTCACCTCTGACCGAAAGAAATTTTTCAGCTATTATGTGCGTTTCCTCGGCCCTATGATGATCAGCACCATCTATAATCCTAAGCGATGTTGCTGCTCGTAAAAGCATGTCAGATATTGTAGTTTTTATTACCTTGCCGACGTGTGTGAGACTTTTAATGGCGGTGGTAGCATTTTCGGCGGTAGCCTCTAATTTTGCTGCTCGAAGGGATAACTCGTTAAAGTTTAGCTCGCCTTCCTGACTGGTTAATACAAGTTGTTCTGCCCCCATTACAGATACTTGCGGAGCGGATAGTCGGATAGCACTATCAGATTGAATTTCAATTTTTCCTTGGTCTGAAGTTCTCTTTAAAATTTCAGAGAGAAACAATCTTTTGCCATCCGAGAGACAAGCCGCATAATCTCCTACTTTTGGAGTTACCAAGCAGCTAATAGACTTAACTGCGTTTTGAGTAAAATTTTCAAACTCCACGGCGTAATAACCATCACTCTCCCCCACTACTTCGCCAAAGTGGAAACCCACCTCCTTTGTCGAGTCGATCAGTCCGTCATCAACTTCTGACGACAGCTCCAGTATGTTCAAGGTTTTAACCATTAGTTAGCTCCATTTAGACTTGTATTTTTGGTTTTGGTTTTACAGTAGGACCAGAAAGAGAGGTTGGCCATAAAAGGGCTTCGTTCTTTTGCTTGTCTGGCGCTCGTGCACGTTTTCGATCCGAGCCCTGCCAGTTAGCGTCTTCTTCATTGATGTTATCCAAATTAGCCATATAAAGATCTGCATTGGTTATTTGAGCGCCTGAAAGATTCGCCGAAGAAAAATCGACATATATGAGGTTAGTGTTATTTAAGTTCACGTTATTTAGCTTGGCATTTTGAAATGAACTACTTTCAAGGTTGCAATCACGAAAGCTACTATCGGTGATTGTAGCATCATTCCATATTGTTTGATGCAAATAGGCTTTGTCCAAAACCGCATTAGAGACATTCGCTTCACAAAAGTTAGCCTGGGAAGCAACTGCACCCTCAAAATTTGAATTCGCCAAATTTGCTTTAATAAAACTGCACTTTTCTAATATCGCGTCCGTAAAATTGACACCAGATAAATTGCACCCAATCATCTGCGCTCCAAACATTCTTACACCAGATAGGTCCCGCTCAGATAAATCCATTTCCTGAAACAGTGCTTTATCTATGACTATCCCATCTAGGTTACTCAAACTTAGATCCGACGATACGAACGTTACTTCTTTTAATTGTGAGTTTGAAATATCAATTTCTTTCATAGAGCAGTTAAAAAAAATGCAACGCTCTAACATCACTGAATTAGCTGTCATCCCATCGAAAATACTATTATTGGCGATAAGCCTCTCAATTCGGCCCGATATCGTTAAGTTTTCAAAGTGAATTTCATTGAAAATGGCGGTCGACGTTTTCTCACCATCTAATATTGCATCCGATATTGTCGAGTTGGACATTTGGACTGCTCGAAAGTCAACATCTCTAATTTTGGTATCTTTAAAGATTGGTTCATACCACTGCGTCGACATAGCATTTGCCCCCGTCATATCAGCACCTGAAAAATCACAGTTTGCTATCTGACATGAAGTAAAATTTACACCTTGTAAATTGCAGTTAGAAAAATTTACACCGGAAAAGGCGCAGTTACTTAGGTCCTCTCCCGAAAAGTCTATCCCGGAGATATTTTTATCGACGAGCGCCATTGTCAACGAAAGATCGTCCAAGATATCTTGCCGATAGCTCATGGAAAACGAAATCCTTCTAGTCTGGTACGTCCAACGTTAGCCTCAGCGAAGTTTGTGTCTCCGATTTCGGTTTTCATAAAATCGGCGCCAAAAAAATTTGCGTCCTTCACATCGCAGTTATCAATTTTGGCTAACAAAAAATTAGCTTCCATAAGATCCGTTCCTTCAAAATTTACATATTCAATGTTCGAACGATGAAATCTTGAGTTGCGAGCTAATGCCCTCACGAACGATGCCTCGTTAAGCTCTGTCTCACTAAAATCTGCCTGATTTAAAACGGCGTCTGAAAATTGAGCACTTCGTAATGATGCACCCCGGAAGTTGGCAAGCTTTAACTTTGCACGCGCGAAATTACATCCATCAAGTCGTGGATTATTGCAAATCGTAAAAGACTCCAATTGAGCTGTGCGAAAATCCGAGTCCGAAAAATCGCCACCAATTAAGGTTAGGTGCGCCCCCGTCGAACTGAAAAACTGCGCGCGATTTATCTCGCAATCGATAAACGTTGTATTATTCATTTCTGCACTATTGAAAAGTGCTCCCGGCATCGCAGTCTCTATGAATAATGTGGCGGCACAATTAGCGCCCAGGAATTGTGCTTCCGGCATGTTGCATTCAATGAATTTGGCATCTTTTAAGTCGGCGTGCAAAAAGAGACCAGCGGCGCCGTAAGCCTTTGTGAAAACGGCATTCTGCAAATTAGCAAAGCCCAATTTTGTGCCGTTGAGGAATGCTTCACCAAAGTTTGCTTCCTCTGCCTGAACATTCTCAAGCACGGTATTTGTTAAATTTGCAAATGCAAAACAAGCACCGTTAAGGAGACAATTTGATAAGTTTGCACCTGTTAAGTTAGCTGATGTAAAGTCGGCTTGCCCAAATATTGATCCGGATAGATCTAAGCCTGACAAGTCTGCACCTCGTAGATCTTTCCGATTCATCTTTTCACCGTTTGCAGAGCACTCAACTACCTCAGCTCTGACGTCTTCGTTTGCAGCGGGAACCAATACTGGCGCCTTTGGCATTAAATGACCAACAAAGGTTTTCCCTCTTGCTTCAAGGTCATCGAGCTTATCAAGCATATCTGAACTTGAGACGAGCTCAACAGAAGCCCTCCGTGCCGCATCGCGAACTTGTTGTGGAGATCGTTCATCTGCACCAATCCGCTGAAGTTCGGCGTTAATAAAAGATTTTAGGCCCTGGTTAGTTGTTGGCGATGCTGCTGCAGCTCTCGCTTTCAAATCATCGAAATCATACCCGAATATGGCGCACTCGCGACGGAAGTAGGCCTCCGCAGCATCTGTTTGTTTATCCATATAGGCATTCACCATGTTTGCGACTTTGGTCGTTCCCATACCTTTATCTTGAAGTTCCTTCGCGGTTGGCATTGGACTATTTTTTAACCTATCTATTTCCTGCCTAATTGCACCCACTTCTGCGTCATCGTCAAGAACGCCCCCTCGTGAGGCTACAAGCTGGTCGTAAGGAGGCAGTCCACTGCTAGCGAGCCCCTTGTCTAAGATAGCCTTCCATTTTCCCCACAAGGCATCTAATTTATTTGTTCCATCCCTAGTAAGCGTCGGGTCCCGTGGCTTGATTATATCTGCTAGTTTTTCCGGCGGTTCCTCCCATCTTTCCGGATAAAGCTCGGCTACTTTTAAGATCGCTTGAGCTGCCGTTTCCCGATCATCACGCTCGTCACGACAGGATGCGTAATAAGACACCGGCCGCTTTTTGTCTTTAAGCCATTCAAAAGCTCCAATAATCGAATCAATTTCCACGAAGTCCATAGACTCGACTTGTATACGGCCTCGATGTATTAAAACAGCTATCGCTGACGCGGGAAATAGGTAGACCGTATCTGTAGCCATCGGGATCTCTTCGAAGGATTTTTCTTTTCCACTCCTATTAATTGTTATAAAGGCCCGACTTCGAATGCCGGGCAATGTTAATATTTGTTCCTTAAAGTCTGGGTGCATATTTTCAATGTGGAAAGTTTCCGACCCCGAGAAAAAACTCTCAATCTGCTGATCTGCCTGCGCTGCCTGAAAAAATCTCTGATCAAAGTCGTCGGGCAAACCCGGAAAACTTGTCTCGGCCCAATTCTGGTCATATGTACCTGCACGACGCTGACGCTCAGGTAACATTACATCTTGCGGCCCAAAATAGGCCGGGAGAATAATATCGCCAGGCTCGATTATCTTATCACCTGCATACATTATCGATGGTAGCGGGTAGTTCTCTGCTTCCCCTTTTTTTTGCCAATGCCCCTGTCCGGCTGGGTTATCTTTGAAATCAACTCCGCCAAATGCCTTGGCCGGATTTATCGGCATTTTATCAAATGGCGACGGATCCGTTACAGATATTGACCGTCCTCGCTCCGCCACCCATTCTCTATCACCTACGACATGCAATGTTTTAGTCTCTTTGTCGAGACCGATTGAAACATCTATTTCAGTCACCAGACTACCATCGGGCGCGCAGGCAAAACCATGCGCAAGCCATTCACCATTCGCTTTGGGGTCGCCAGTGTCTAGCGGTGTATCCCCCAATTGTTCAGTTATTATGGGCCACGCCTCCTCTTCAAGCATTGGTTCATCTGGTTTATCAAAAGGTATGAAACTAACCATTGTTGCGACCAGATCAACTCGGTCTCGTTGCATAAACGGCTTGAAAAGCAAACTAAATCTTGGTGATTTAAAGACCCGCAATGTCCCACGCCCTTTCCCTTATAGTCAAGAGAACCCCCAGTAGAGAACTGTTTCTCCATCTGGTTGTATGTCAGGCCCTCGCCGTTGGGTCTGATCTGCTGGCGCCTGTTCCGCAAAAGCTGTCTCACCTGTGTTTGGATTGGTTGCGCCTACGGTATACGTTGTCGAAAAACTATCGACGTCATTGTTGCCGTCCCACGAACCGTCTCCATAATCGTATTTATAGTACCCAACAAATTCAGCAATAGCGTCATCTCGCCCGAAAATTGGATTGGTGAAAAGCTCTGATAAAGTTTTAAAGTCAAGACCGAAATCATCAACCTTTAGGGCGTTCGATAACCAGGCATCACCTAAATCTTCGTAGTTTTTTGATATTTGTTCGAACAAATCATCTGCCAATTGTTTCGCTTCGTCTGAGAGATTTTTGTACGCGTCACCTTTATTGAGGACGTCGATAAGTTCATCCAGTTTTTTTTGTGCTGCTGCCGCCGCTTCCACGGCGCTATCGTATTCAGCTTGCTTAAACATTACATCGTTGCTTGCCAAAGTTAAATCATCCGCAAAACCATCAATTTCAGCTTGCTTTGCGGCCATGTCTGCATCAATAGCATCAAAATCAACTTTCAAAGCGTCTGCTTGTTTGGTTAAAGATTCATAAAGAGCGTCGTCGCCTGATTTCAAAGCATCGTCTGCTTGGTCATATAAACTACTAATGGAGTCCGCAATACCGTCTTGTGTATTTTTAAGTTCTTCTAATTCGTCGGTAGCTTTTGAAAGATTACTAGTCGCTTCGTCAAGGCCAGCCTTTGCCTGGTCTAATTCATCAAGCGCGTCCGCCGCGTTATTAGACGCGCTTCTCGCGGCGTCAGCCCCTGCGTCAACGGCATCATCGGCACCAGCACCTGCGGCGTCATTCGCCGCCCTAGATGCGGCAGTGGCCGCGTCAGCATATTCATCCATATATTCAACCATTTCTCCAGCTCGCGTAGCCGCCAATGCCGCTTCGTCCGCCCCTTTGCCAGCGGCGGCTGCTTCTTCCGCCGCCTTATCGGCCAATGCTTTCCAGGCTTTTGCGTCGTCCGCCGCTTTTGTTGCTGCCTCTGCCGCCTCGTCCGCCGCTTTAGCAGCGTCAGCTGCCGTATCGGATGCTGCCCTTGATCCAAGTCCAGCTGCCTCTTCCGTCGAGTTTTTTATTGCTGCTTTTTGGGCAGAAGCAAACGCTTTATCGGCTGCTTCTTTCGCCGACTTTTCGGCCGCTTCCTGCGCACCTGCCGTCGCGGCGACTAAAGCGGCCCCGGTAGGGGGAGTTGGAACAGGGGCACCTGGGTTTTTTAAGTCTACTGCGCCCTTATCCACCGCGGCTCCATTTATTTTGGCTTCCGCAGTCTGTCCGCCCGTCTCGGACGCGTTGGCTGTATCCTCGGAGACACTTGCTCTTAACGACGCAATTGAAGACGATACATTTGCAACAGCCCGGCTTTTGAATTCTGATACCCCCGCAACGAGTTCCTTTGTTTTGCCTTCCTTTTCAATGGCTTTCGCTTCAACTGTAATGAATGTGGGCAAGGTAATATTCATGTCCCCACCCACCAAGCCAAATTTAGAATCGACCCCTACTCGAAGCGTTCCTGAACCAAAAAATTCCATGCCACCAGTTACGTCTTCCCCCGCCAATCCATCACGTCGCCCGTACCAGTTTCCAAATCCGTACATATTAAAATAGGTCTCTGCGAGGGCGCTGAATACCAGCGAAGGCTTATCCATTTTTCTAAAAAATTGATTATCTGTCATCGTCTGTCAGTATTTTTCATAAGTTTTGAAATGATACGAAGTAATGCACAGCGAACTACGTACGCGCGCCAATGTTGTTTTCAACTTTAATGCCGTGAACTGCTGACTCCTTCAAATGTAACGACGTCTCAATCAACCTAGAGCCAATCTTCGAGCCCATTCCAGTACTTTCTCTCAAGTAGGCGCTCAATTTAATTAAGTTGCCTTGCAGATTGATCGGCGTATCATTAAAAAACCAGGTGACCCACACATCTTTGTCAATATTTACGTACGCGTCTAAAACTTTTGCGCTAAAATCAGACCCTACCATTCCCCAATTAATTGCACCGGCAAGATCAAACTTTGCGGTAAACGTACCCTTCAAGACAGTTTCCCCTCCAACACTGTAGAGATAAGCATCCACTGCGTAAGGCCAAAACATACCAGCCGCTATTTGAGCTACAAGCGCCCCTCCTGTTGGTGAGCTACCTTCTGGCATTTTAAGACCATATTGAGCCTTCGCCTTTTTTTGAACGGTCCAACCAGCTTTGCCTTTTTTTGGGTCCGGTTCGGAGCTAGCAAATCCCATCTAATTACTCCTTGGCATCCATGCGGCGAAGAGTGGTAATTACCTGCTCATCAAAAGGGGTTCCCTGGGGGTCCATCTCATTTGCAGTGTTTCCTACTATAGATCTTTTAGCCTCGGATATACTGTTAAATATTAAAATGGAATAGTTGAGTTTTTGTCGATACTCCTCAAGTGAAGGTTGGTTAGCTATATTTCTTTTTTCAGCACACAGGTCCACCGCTGTTGCGGCAGTGGCAGCTTGTTTAGCGAGTCCGGCGTTAGTCTCAATGGCCATCATCTCGTCAAATTTTGTTTTCGTTTCCATGATAAAGCTATTCGATTCTCTGTTCTATACTGCCTTTAAAAGCCTGAGTCTTTAATTTGGTCCCATGGAGTCCATTTTTACTAGCTGCTGTAGTAAGGTCGACAGTACCTGATGCTACACTTAGTGTCTCACCTCTTGCAACCTGCGCTATTGAGCTTATCTTGGCCATAGTAAGATTAACGGAATTTCTGGTCGCTTCAAACACTGGACCGAAAAGTATTTCGTCTTGCCCATACAAAAACGTTCCAACCGCCAAGTTAGCTCCACCATAAATATCAATCCATGCACCGGTACATTTCATATTGTACGCCCCTCCAGCATCCACAAAGGCAGATGCTGAACTCGATAATGTAGCGGAAAACTGGTTGTTGCGAGTAGTAAGAGGCACGTTTATTAAATAATCTGTTCCTGTCGCCATCATTTCCTCTCAATATCATCGGAGCTGGCCGCTTCATGGATGTTAAGACTGCCACCAGCAGCAAAAGTTATTTCACCAACAACATCAATTTTAAGGTTCCCTCCGATGTAAAGGGTATAATCATTTAACACATCTTCAACTTTGTCATTTTGCGTCACATCTACGCGATCATATGACGCTGTGAGCAATCTGTCAGCAACCATATCATCCCTGCTTCCTGTTGAAACAAACATCACTCTTTCAGCACCCATTTTATCATAGAATAGCAGTTGGTTTCCCCCAGAATCATGTATGCCACTCACATACTTTGTTTGGCCTTCTGTTTCAGATACTCCTGAAATTTCATCACTCTCTGTGGGGTTAAAAAGTGCCTTTGAAGCGCTATTGTAGAGGGAACCGATGATTACAGGGCGGTCAATATCTCCATCAAGGAATTCCACAATAACTTCATCACCAACGCGGGGAAGAATTTGCATGCCGTGGGCAGCTCCAGCCCAGCCCTGAGCAAGGCGAACACGAATACCAATATTATCTTGGTCCCATTTATATCGAATCATGGGCCGAAACGTGTCATCTACGTCTATCTGTTCACCGGCAGTCGATGTTGTTACGATTGCAGTCATCGGACTTTTAATCGTTGTTCGCGGTGTAATGGGGGCTGGAGAAAATTCATTGTCAAAGAGCATCATATCAAAAAAATTCCAATAGTGGCCCAGTCCATTTTCATCTCTTTCCCAACTATGCATTGTTTGCCGGACTACATATGTCTTGTCTTTGAGCTCCGCAGACATTGGTTCATACATTGGACCTGATGACTCTGGCATCTTAACCTTTAGACCCGGCATAAAAAGTGGGTTTTTACCTCTACCCGTGCATAATGTTTGGAAAGACTTGAGCATTCTCGCACGTCTCGGAGATACATTATCTAAACCATCGGCAAGTTCCTCAAAACCGCCTGGATACTCAAACATCTCCAAGACCGAGTCAGTAGATGGAGATTTAGCATCTAGGCTCGCTGATGCATTATCGGCGTTATAATCTCTGGCCCGATACTGTTGAGGCACCACTTGTTGTTTTAAATTGAGATTAGTAACATGATCGTCAAAAAGTTCAGAGCCTGTTAGTTGATTAGATGCAAGTTTTATGGGGTCTGCGTCTAGAATGTCTCCTAAGAAATCTGCATTCTTTTCTCCAAAAACAAGTTTTTGACCATTCTCCTCATGGACAAAGTAGAAAAACAATCCCGCCTCTTCCATAATACGGCAAATGAATGTGTAGTCTGACTCGCGATACTGGGTAACGAACTCATGAGAGACTAGCGGACCCGTGATCTGGGAGGCATCAACAGTTGGCGCTGAGATCATGTTATCTGGGTATTCGGAAATAATTTCATTAAATATATCGAGGCTTGTACCCGACATTATCCTACTTTTACGGTTAAAAGCTAGATACCATAGCCAGGGGCAGACATGAAGATCTAGGGCAGAGTCGAGACTTCGAGCCCCCCCGAGCATTACGGCCTTGAAAATCGTTCCATGGAGAAATCTCGGCTTGCTTCCGTCAGAGTCAATAGTCAGTTTGACTGTTAATCCAATCAGTTCCTCAATTGTTTTTTCTATATTATGCGCAGCAAGGCGGATCCGCAGACTGTATGGGGGTTCAAGAGCCGGGGTCACAGTATAATCTCTTGGAATGGATTGTGATGATCCTGGTTCTCCGCCATTGGAGAAAGTTGATCGCATCTCTCGCTCGCCTCCTATTTGATCGTGCGAAGAACCAGCTATATCAGCTATTTCCCTGTCATTCATGAAGGTTGGACGAATGCCAGAAAGAGTCTCAGTTAGACGAAACGCTATAATCTCCCTATCTACAAATGCGATCATAACATCACCGCTAGCGTCGAAAACCTCCAGTTTAAAGTTCGCCATTACCGTTTCCTAGCCATTTCAACCCAAACCATCAAAAATCGAACGCATACTCGAAGGTACCATCCGAGGTTACGCTAATCTGCACTTTTTCAAATTCCTCGCCAGCTGCCATTTTATCTAACACGGCGGCTGATAAACCCGGTAGTAATGTCTGACTCAAAATCCGGTCGACCACCCTGGCCCCACTCTCAATTTCCTGACACGCGGAAACAACGTAATCAACAAGCCCATCATCATAACTTAAAACAGCTTTATAATTGTCAGATACTCTGGATTGAATTTTGTCCAATTTGATACGTACAATGTGGCCATATTCTGTCTTGTCCAGG
>MDSX01026304.1_pt1 | contig 13028 bp, 12 predicted proteins | sample 811141 | NCBI WGS metagenome assembly MDSX01 (sample SAMN05326642, study PRJNA326480) | marine metagenome | isolation source: seawater | place: Atlantic Ocean: South East | collected 2010
AAAGCATCGTTCTGATCATGCGTCACCATCACACAGGTGATGTCGTTTTCTTTCAGCATGTCGGACACTTCCTCACCCATGTACTCCCTGAGTTCCTGGTCCAAATTAGAAAACGGCTCATCCATCAGCAACAGAAGCGGCTTCGGGGCGAGCGCCCGGGCCAGCGCCACTCGCTGCTGCTGACCGCCCGACAGTTCGTGCGGATATTTTTCTGCATGGCGTGAAATATCCATCCGGTCGAGCATGTCATCCACAGTGGTCTTCTGTTCTCCTGCAGAGAGCGAACGTAGTCCCGATGCGACATTCTGGCGAACCGACATATGAGGAAACAAAGCATGATCCTGGAACACCATGCCCACCCGGCGCGCCTCTGGCGGCACCATGGCTCCCGGGGCGGACACCTGCTGATTATTGATAAAGATCCCGCCGGTGAGCACCGAGTGGAATCCTGCAATCGCACGCAGGACAGTCGTCTTGCCACAGCCGCTCGGCCCGAGCAAACAAACCTGCTCCCCGCGATGCACCGTAAGACTCAGATCAAAAACGGCACGCTCAAGATCATAGTTGCACGAGATATCGCGCACCTCAAGCAGCAGCCGTGGCGTCATCAAGGCATCGTCGGCACTCATGGCAGCAATTGAATTCATTAGTTTTAGGTGACTGACTCACCCAGCGTCTGGCGGGTTCTTGAAATCATGCGGCTCAGCAACACGACAGGAATCAACCCCACCCCGACGATCGTTAGTGACCCCAGGGATGCCTCTCCGAGCATTTCATCAGAGGCGAATTCATAAACGTGAGTCGCCAACGTATCAAAATTAAACGGGCGCAAAAGCAAGGTAGCAGGGAGTTCCTTCATGCAATCAACGAACACAATCATCGCCGCCGTCAGCATACCGCCTCGGATCAGAGGTAGATGGTAGCGCACTAGCGTCTGCCCCGCTCGGTAACCGAGTGTGCGCGCAGCCATATCCATAGAAGGTGAGACCTTCTCCAGACTGGATTCGACCTGTCCCATGGCAATTGCCAAAAACCTCACGACATAGGCGAACAAAACGGCGCCGACCGTCCCACTGAGCAACAGTCCCGACGAGATACCGAGGGTTTGGCGCAAAAGCGCGTCGACGGCATTATCAAACGTCGCAAACGGGACAAGTATCCCAACAGCCAAAACAGCGCCCGGCACTGCATAACCTAAAGTGGCAACCCGCGTGCCAAACGCCAAGATTTTTCCGCCGTGTAAGCGACGGCTGTACGCCACAAACAGCGCAATCGCGAGCGCGATAGCTGCGGCAGCAGCCGAAAGCGCAACGCTATTGAACACATACACTTGAAACTCAGGAGTCCAGGCGCGGTCGAAATATATCAGCGTAAGACGGCCCAATACCGCTACCGGAATAAGAAACCCCGCCAGTACTGGCAAAGCACACACCAGAAAGGCAGCGGTTGCTTTTGCTCCCCGCAATCGGTAAGCCGGCAGAGGTTTGTAACGGCTGCCAGCCTGCTGATACAGCTTTTGATGCCGACGACTCATTCTCTCCAGCATAATCAGCAAAACCACAAACACCAACATTGTTGTCGCGATCTGAGCACCTCCGGCGAGACTGCCCATACCCAACCAGACATCAACGAGCCCGGCCGTCATCGTATAGACTGCAAAAAAATCCACGGTACCGTAGTCGTTCAGGGTCTCCATCAGCGCGAGAGACACTCCGATAGCGATCGCCGGCCGTGCCGCCGGGAGCGAGACAGAACTGAACGTCCGCCAGGGTCCTCTCCCCAGTGTCCGGCTCGCCTCCAAAACGTTTACGGATTGCTCAAGGAACGCAGACCGGGCAAGGAGATAGACATACGGGTAGAGAACAAGCCCCATCATCATAATGGCGCCACCCAAGGAGCGGATTTCTGGAAAGAAGTAGTCCCTTGCGGTCTGCCAGCCAAAAATCGTTCGCAACAGTCCCTGGACGGGTCCCGCGAATTCCAGAAAATCCGTGTAAGCGTAGGCAATCACATACGCGGGCATTGCCAGCGGCAGCAAAAGCAACCACTCGAAGACTTTTCTTCCTGGAAAGCGGCACATCGTGACCACCCACGCGGTCGAGACACCGGTGACAAAAACGCTGGCACCCACCCCCAGCATTAACCATAACGTCGTCGTGACATACCCGAAAAGTGAAGTCTTAACCAGGTGTTCCCAGATATCGCCACTGTCGCCGAAAGCAAAAATTAGAACCGCAGCTACAGGCATCACGGCAAGTGCCGCCAGAATTATCGCGCCACCACTCCACCAATTTGCAGTCCGACGGGAATGCCTGAGAAGCTCGTGAGGGTTTGAACCCTGTGTGCTGGAGATTACAGAAGCCAAAATGATGGAACGAGCGGAAGGTGGTGACTATGTATCGGGATTATCTGGTTTAAAAAGCATCATACTCGATTGACGAGGGGACTTCGAATCAAGCCACGACTCTGAATTTATTTCAGACAAAAAAATCCCGGGGCGAGCCCCGGGATTTTAGGTGAGGAAAATCAAATATCCTTGTCAGTCGTTATAACGAACTTCATCAGCTAGTCGAATTGCTGCCGCACGGTTGTCCGCAACCACGGCGAGGCTCAGCGAATCTTCCTTAAACGGACCCCAGAAATTCTGCAGGGGACTGAGAGGAACCCCAGCCTTTACCGGATATTCGCCGTTTTTCTGTACGTACATTTCTTGTCCCTGAGCACTTGCGAGGAACTCCATCAGTTTGATCGCATTCGCTTTGTTTGGTGCATGTTTGGTGAGAGCCATACCACTGACATTCATGTGGGCACCTCTGCCGTCCTGATTTGGGAAAACCATATTCACGGAATTCGCCCACGGCACCTGCTCTGGATCCTTGAGCATCTTTACCATGTAGTAGTGGTTTATTACGGCAATATCACATACACCTTCCTTAATCGCTTTGACCTGAGCACGGTCATTTCCCTGAGGCTTGCGCGCCAAGTTACTCTTAAGGCCGGCCAACCATTTCTTGGCATCTGCCTCTCCATGATGGGCGATCATGCTCGCAGTCAGAGCAACCATGTAGACATGCTTCCCAGAACGCGTGCAGATCCGACCTTTCCATTTGGGATCAGTTAGTTGCTCGTAGGTCGTGATCTCGCCGGGTTTGACGCGGTCTTTCGACGTCACGATGATCCGGGTCCGAGTTGTCAGGCCAAACCAGTGGCCTTTTGGCTCGCGATAGTTCTCAGGAATGTTTTCCTCGAATCTCGCAGAATTCACAGACTGGGTGAGTCCTGCGTTCTGGACGTCTGAAAGCCTACCAATATCTACGGTAAAGACCAGGTCTGCAGGACTGTTCGCCCCTTCACTTTGAAGGCGCTCCAGCATGCCTTTCTTGGCAAAAACTGAATTAACCTTTATGCCGGTCTGCTCGGTAAAGACCTCGAACATTGGGTCAATAAGCTTGGGTTTCCGATAACTGTAGACATTGACTTCCCCGGCACTCGCGAGTAACGGTGTCAACCCAATAAAGGCCGAAACCACCGCTGCCCCGAAAACAGAGAACTTACTCTTCATCTTCATTTTCCTATGACTCCTTGGTTGATGGAAAAAAACAATAGGACCGCATCATCGAGATACAGATGACACTCTCCTTCACTAAATACCGAATGACAGTAAGTTAGAACCCGGCTGGGCTTCGTGATCGTCTAACCCTGTCCATCATTACTTGCCTCCGAAAACTGATCTCATCAGTTTCCTTTTGAACCCGACTCACGAGATCAAAAATTGACTGGGACTGCCCATGAATCTGACTTCTAAGCCAACTACTCAGAATCTCCGACACTTTCCGTAGTGGCCGCGTGCTTCCAGTTGCCAGACTTCCTATCATCTTCCGCCCCACGCTTTTCGTCTCTGCGATATTGAGCCTCCGGTCATATTCAGCATGACTGCTGTTTTATGATCTCTTCAGATTGAGCGTCTTTTTGAACACAACGCGCGCATATCCCATAAAGATTGAGACTGTGATCGGTTAACGAGAAGCCCAAATCTTCTGCAATCTCGATTTGTCTTGATTCGATTTGTGGATCCAAAAACTCATGCACCGATCGACACTTGATACAGATCATGTGATCGTGGTGTTCAGAGTCCTTTAATTCATAGACTTGCTTAGTTCGCTCGGCATCAAAACTGTGCCTTTCGACTATCCCGGCCTGCTCAAACTGCGCAAGGACGCGGTAGACCGTGCTCATGGGAAGCGGGCGATCTCGCTCCAAAAGATACCGATATACATCGTCCGCACTCATGTGCTGAGCCGTATTCGCTTCCAAGGCTTTCAGAACCGCGAGTCGCGGGGTGGTCTCGGTCAGTCCTTGCTCTTTTAAATTAATTTTTTCGGACACCCAACTTCTTCTTGACTGAAAACATTCCTGTTAGGAATTTACGGGTGGGTAGGGGTTAGCTTCATGCCAATTTCAAGCGCCCCTCAAAATGAGGTAGAGCCCGACACGCTCAAAGCCGGCGAGACTTTGCTCCATCCGGCGCCGTCTGGCCCCGGGCGTTCGACCTGCTGATCAAGCTGTTCGTTGAGAACGGCTGCCGCTAGATCCAAACATTGTCCACACCCACTTCCAAGGGCCAAACTGGCCGTAAGGTCCTGGACCGTCTCAGCGCCATGCGCGACGGCTCGGCAGATCTCAGAGTCGGTTACTGCCTTGCAGATACATATATACATCTTCGATCACTTTTCTCATTCATTTTGAGCAATGATAATGCGAATGAGAATGAGTCGCAATACTTTTTATGAGAAAAGCACAAAAAAACCGGTCGAGACCGGTTTATTCATTACAAATTTTGGCAATCAGATCAACGACTGCAGATACTTCTCCTCACCTAAATCGCCGCGAAGTTTAATTTGAGTCTCAAGCCAGTCTATCCCCTCCTCAGCCTGGTCAAGAATCGACTCCAAAAGTCGTCGACTGACAAAGTCATTGGCGCCCTCACAGCATGCTATGGCCTCATGGAGTCGACCCCGGCAGGAAACTTCCAGAGCGATCTCGCTGCTTAGGACCTCCGCTACGTTTTCACCAATCAACAGTTTGCCCAAATCTTGCAGGTTAGGAAGCCCTTCTAGGAAGAGAATCCGCTCAATAACGTGATCTGCAGATTTCATCAGTCGGATCGATCGCTTGTACTCATAATTTCCCAAAACAGGAAATCCCCAGTCGTTACTCATTCGGGAATGCAAAAACGTTTGATTCACAGCGGTCAAAAGATCGCGCAAGATTGTGTTCAACTGCGTCGTAACGACGACTTCGCCGTGCATCATAGTCTTCCTAATTTGAAAGTTTTCCCAACTACCTAGCCCAACTTTGACTGCATATAGTTCTGAATGCCGATCTTTTCAATCAACTCCAATTGGGTTTCAAGCCAGTACATGTGATCTTCTTCAGTCGTCTTTAGCATGTCTTCGAGGATTTCGCGTGTCACAAAGTCTTTTTCAGTCTCGGCAAGTTGAATGGCGTCTTTGAGTTCTCCCGCCACACTAATTTCAAGTTCCAAATCGTTTGCCATCATCTCAGCAACAGTGCTGCCAATCTTTAGCCCAGCTCGTACCGAGAGATCCGGGGTGCCATCCAAGAACAGGATTCGCTTAATTAGCGCGTCCGCATGCTCAAGCTCCTCTTCGCTCTCGTGCTTGATCCGCTCACTAAGCACGCCAAGACCCCAGTCTTCGTACATTCGGGAATGAGTGAAATACTGATCCGCAGCGGTTAGTTCTCCGCTCAATAGATGGTTCAACCTGTCCACAATCTTTTTTGAACCTTTCACTGTTCGTCTCCTACGCCGTGCGTTTGACCGCGGATGCATTAGGTGACCATTATCGCCATCTACACGTTGGTGTAAAGAGCAAAAGTTATCCTAACTAATTGTTTTAATGAGAATTATTCGTATTCGTGTTCGTCATAACAACGACGAAGCAGACATGGATTGGTCCATCTGGGATGTGAACAAATGCGCACCCAGTATGGTTGCGCAAAGGACGCGGTGCGGGGTTATGTCCGCAGAGGATATAAATTAATACGCACCCAGTATGGTTGCGCAAAGGACGGGAGGTTAAGTCCGCCGAGTCTGGATGTACCTCGCTTGGGAACGACTCACAACTACCAATCTATCCCCATTGGTATCCCCGACTGAAACCCAGTACGGATCCCGTCGAATAACACGGAGATTCTGGTTGTCCGATATACCGTGGTAAAGCAACATTCTTAGAATCGGTTTTGAATCGACACTGCAGATCCGAAATTCTCGGCCTTCTTCAACACAGTCTAAAGACAACGGAGGCGCAGGAAAAATTCTTGAAAGATTAGTTCGAAAGTAGTTGCGTAATTGAATCATTCATACAACTCCAACAGAGAACCTGTTTGGAACACAGTCGATCCCTGACAAGATCTACACCGGGCAACTCTGGGTCACTCTCATCAAGGGAAATTTCTGATCTTCTAGTCTGTCTGACCACACCTCCGCAACCCTGGCAGATTATGTCTCTTCGATCAGATTCGTCTCGCGATAACACAGTACTTACGTCTCTAGATCGCGACTGCGTTGACTCTAGTCACTACAGTGTCGTAGATGATGTCTTTAGATACTGCGCGACGCCTGACGGCGTATTGATCATTCCTGGATCACCAGACTGCCACCCGGCAGGGCATACCTGCCCATGTTCTTCAAAGAACTGCAGCGCCTGAAGCATTCTGAGTAACTCATCCATGTCACGGCCGAGAGGCTCATCGTTCACGACCATGTGACGAACGATACGTTCCCGATCAATTAGAAACGTCGCCCTGACTGACACCCCTTTTGGATAAAAACTGCGCCCACCACCAACAAGTACACCATATGACGCAGAGATAGACCGGTCCAGATCGGAGACCAGTGGAAAGTTGATGTCTCCTATTCCACCTTCACTGGCCTCAGTATTACGCCACGCGTTGTGTGTCCATTTTGAGTCAACACTGACCCCAACAACGGAGCAATTCAGTCTGTGAAAAGCATCAACCCGGTTTGAAAGCGCGAGTATTTCTGAAGGGCAGACAAACGTGAAGTCCATCGGATAGAAGAACAAGACACCGTAACGCTGATCGATATGGTGATGAAGGTTGAAGGTATCCAGGATTTCTCCCGTAGCTGTGCAGGCTTCGGCCGTAAAGTCGGGTGCCTCTTCTCCGATAAGCAACGCCATTGTTAAGACTCCGTTGATGTTGGCCAAAAAATTTTCGGCTGGGTAGTTGACGAGTTCCTTGATACATATAATAATACGAATCGTTCTCATTCGCAATATAAATAATTTAAGTGGACCACAACCTCACACGAGAAACTTCGAAATCCGAGTATTCGGTAGAGACGCTCTGCGCCGCCCTGCTGTACATGTTGTCCTACTACACGCACTCGCCAGACCCGCGTTTGGCGTCGGAAATCGCGCGACACCTTGCCTGGCTAAAAGATGCTGCCAGCTCCGAAGGTTGCAAGGGGCTGGATGAAACGGCCGGGCGTCTCTTGGCACTGCACTGGAAAAACGGTCAACCTGTACATTGACTGCCTCTAAAACGCCTACAATTTTTCGGTCGGCCCAGCGGCCCAACCCTGGACACGAACCGGGCCCAGCTGTGGCTCAAGGTACGATGGGAGATACGGTTATACCGTCTCAAGTCTCTTGTTGTGCATCCAAGCCCACCCTGCGCGCCGAGTCATCAGAAAGCAATCGCAAATCGACCTCTTCCCTACATCTTTGGGAATTACCCTCAAAATATTTATGTTCGATCGTAGGCACATGCGCAACTATTCCCGAAATACAAAAGCTTGCCCTTAAATCGCGAATCGAAAACCCGGGGCAATATACGGACTATCACCTTCACAACATCTTCGTGAATGCAGCGCATGACGGCACCTATCCTGGACGCCTGCTGGACAAATTGTTTCAGCGCAAGTTCAAGTTGAGCACTGCTCTTTATCGCAATTCCAAGCCTGCCGAGTTCGAGGCACTTTGGGAACAAGTACTTAATGGTGGTGAAGTTGCGGGTTCTTATTATGCTCTGCTGACGAGCCCAAAGACCCCGCCTGCGGTACGAGATAAAGCTGTAGGTGACATCCATATGCTTTCTCATATCTCAGGAATGTCCTGCCGGATTGACCTCAAGCACCTTCCGCAACTGAGAAAAGAAAACCAAGAACTTGCCCTCCAACTGAAAAAGCTTAATCTGAAATACTTAAAGGAAATCCAGGCCTCGGAAAAAATAGAAGCGCAACTGGAAAAATCCCGATCCGCTTTAAAAGCGCACCTTCAAGAGCAGACAGACGCAAAAACCGAACTCGACCCTCGAGAAGTATCTGAACTGAAGAAGCTGCGAGAGAAAAACCGGACGCTAATCGAACTTGTTGATCGTTTGCGTAAAGAGAAGACCGAATTACGTCAGACGATGCAACAATTCCACTCTGTTCACTGCGAAAGCCAACAACCCAGCTCAACTGAAACGTGCGGCGTCCCTGCCGCTACAACTGTTGGAGCGGAGTCAAGACTCTGCAAACAGCTAATTGCGAACGACGGAGTTGAGTCACTCCCCAATACGAATCTGCATGGGAAAAAAGTCCTCTATGTCGGCGGCCGTTTCAGACAAGTGTCCCATTTCAGAAATTTCGTAGAAAAATTGAACGGCACGCTGATCTATCATGACGGTGGCCGAGAAGATGGCGACAGAAGGCTCGACCAACTTCTTCCGCAAGCAGATTTCGTGGTTTGCCCAATTGACTGCATTAGTCATAACGCTGTTGGGAAAATTAAACGCGAATGCCAAAAACATAACATTTGCTTTCTCCCGGTTCGCCGTTCAAGCCTCACATCCCTCGCGCGAGCGTTAGGCCATGCGCATTCTTGAAAACACGGTTGTCACTGGCATCTCATCCAGGAGAAAAGCCATGGCCGAGCACAGCCCACATGACATGACAGCTTCAGATGAAATTGATCAGACAGACCTCGTCTCGATCCAGATTCGACCAGACAAACTGCTACAGTTGATCGAGCAACGTGTGATAACAGCTTCAGACCTTAGATGCCAAAACTACGCCAGCAAGGTGGTTATTCGAAAACTGTGCCTAGCCGCCTGCCTGAAGTAATACACGCCAGTTTAGCTTTTAATCAACCAGTCGAATCTTCAATAAGCTTGCGATGACGCGCGAATGCGCAATCTCGCCTTTGCCGCAATAGGACTCGTGATTGGTTTCAATGTCCTTTAGCCGGTAGCGGTAATTCACCATCAGCCCGGCTGACTGTTTCTGCCCGCGCCGGCTGACATCAGCCGGAAAATTGATGCGCTCAATACTGGCGCCGTTGGACAGATGGAAGTTTGCAACGCGGTCCCGTGCATCTTCCCCATACTTCTCCCGCATCAGGTAATGCGCAGCAAGCACCGTGAGCGGCTGCGAGGCCTTGGCGAGAGCGGCTTCATCCCTCAGCCAACTGCGATCGACGAACATGCGCTCAAGTGCGCCCGCATCGGCCAACACCTCAAGACCTTTTTTAACACGTGGGTGCTGTTGATCGCTGGCGTGTTCGTGCTCGTCAGTTAACCATCTCTGAAATCCCGATAACGGTGACAGTGTGGCAAAGTGCTTCAATTGTTTATGATCACGGCATAACCGGTCCACCACCCGCTTTATCAAAAAACTGCCAAAACCCACGCCATCCAGCCCAGGTTGAGTGGCCGAGATGGAATAAAACACCGCGGTATCTACCTTATCCGGATTCAATTCGCCTTGATCAATCCGTAACACATCATCGATCCGCTCAGAGATACCGTCCGTGAGAGCGACCCAGACAAAAATCAGGGGTTCATTGGGCATCTGGGGGTGAATAAAGGCAAAGCAACGCCGGTCAGGCGCAGCCAGGCGGTGCTTGATGTCCTGCCACGATCGAATAGCGTGGACAGCCTCATGCTCTGCCAGAGTTTCCAGCAGCGCTGCTGGCGCATCCCAGGCGATTCGACGCAGTTTAAGAAAGCCCACATCAAACCAAGAGGCCAGTAGATCTTTGAATTCCCGATCAAAAGCCTGAAGTTGAGGGTCTTCTTTCCGGATCTTAAGCAGCTGGGCCCGCATGTCAGCAAGGAATTTGACCCCTTCGGGCAAGTCATTGAACTGCGTCAAGAGGCGCACTCGAGGAGATTGCAGCGTACGCCGCAACCTGGCCTCGGCATCAAGTCGGCTTGTTAAATCTGCGGCGTGGCCCTCGCTAGCCAACGCTAACCATGCCCTCGCAGATTCCCGCAACGCGTCATCCTCAACGCCATATTCGAACGCGAGGAGTCTCAGGAAGTTACTCCGCCCATCAGCATCGAGATCAAGATACACCCCACCAAGACGTGCCGCCCGGGCGCGGGCCGAAGCCGCGCCGCCTGTCTCGGACAGACAGTCATCGATTTGCCGTCGGATAAGGTGCAGGTCATCTTTAGGCAGATCCGGCCGCACCTTGCCTGTAATGCGGCTCAGCGCCTCCTGTTCCACCTCGATCCAGGCGCGCCGCAACTGCTTCAAGCCTTTCAGTCCAAAACCCGTCGAAAAATCCATCTTTTACCCCCGGCCCTCTACCTCTTGTTCCGCAATTCAGGCCGTCGACTGATCCAGTGCCTTGTGGATATCTGCCGATAGATCCTCAACATTTTCAAGGCCAACCGAGATCCGCGCCAGTCCGAGGCTGATGCCGTGCGCCTGCCGCTCTTCTTCGGTGTAGTTGTTATGGGTCATACTGGCCGGATGCTGGACCAGTGTCTCGGCATCTCCCAGGCTGACCGCGCGCTGCGCTACCTGCACTGCATCCATAAATCGCACACCGGCTTCGTAGCCGCCCCGCAGTTCCAAAGCGATCATGCCGCCGAAAGCTTTCATTTGCTCACAGGCCAGCGCGTATTGCGGATGCGAAGGCAGCCCTGGGTAATAGACGGTTTCGACCTGTGGATGGGACTCAATCTCGCGAGCAAGGGTCAATGCAGTCTCGCAGTGGCGCTCCATACGGAGTTCTAGTGTCTTGATGCCGCGCAGCAGCAGAAAGGAATCAAATGCCGACAACACAGCGCCCGTCATGTCCTTGAGGCCGACAGACCGCACCGTCGCCATGTCATCCGCCGGGCCGATGATGGCACCGGCAATAAGATCCCCGTGCCCACTCAGATACTTGGTCATTGAGTGGACGACGAAGTCTGCTCCACACTCCAGCGGTCGCTGCAAATAAGGCGTGCCGTAGGTGTTATCGACAATAACCCGAGCGTTATGGGCGTGAGCTATCCCACAGACCTTGCGGATGTCGATGACCCGCATGTTCGGATTGGTGGGTGTCTCGAAGAAAACGAACCGGGTGTTTGACGTCATCGCATCGGCAAGCGCATCGGGCTCAGTGAGGTCGACAAAGCGCACCTTGATGCCAAAACGCGACAGGCCGTGCTCCATAAAAGCGAAGGTGCAGCCGTATAGGGTTTTATCCGCAATAATCTCATCGCCGGACTTAATAAACGACCACAGCAGCGCTGTGATCGCCCCGATCCCAGATGCAACCGCCACCGCCGCTTCGCCTCCCTCGAGGCTCGCGAGGCGTTTTTCAAGCACCGTCTGGGTGGGATTACCCACTCTGGCATACACATAACCCGGGGCCTCACCAGAAAAGCGCTGCTGGCCTTCTGCTATCGACCCAAACGTATAGGTGGCGTTGAGATAGACCGGCGGATTCAGTGCGCCATGGTGGCGCATCGGATCGTAGCCCGCGTGAATGGCGCGCGTGCTGAAACCTTTTGGGTCTTTATCTTTTCTTTGACTCATGCCCTGATTTTAAGGCTTTAGGGATCGAGGCTGAGACAAATCTTTTTGGGAGGTGTCCCAATGAAATCAGGTGGTTGGTGCTAACTTTACGTTTAGTTTCCGCCGAGATTTTCTCCAACGCGTTGCGCAACCCACTGATGAAACTTTGCCGTCGCAGTCTCCATAACAGGTGTGAGCACGCCGCCATCAAAGCTCGGTGAAGCACGCCCCGCCTGCATGCCGGTCACCACGCCAATATCCTCGGCAAACACATCCGTCCAGAACCCGTGCTGGGCTTGCCGCAGATCTTTGAAATCTTCAGACACTGCCTCGTCGCCCACACAGTAAAGGCGGGTCTCCTCAAGAGTGCGATCATGCGCCAGGGGAATGATGGCCATGACAAACAGGTGATCCGCCTGCAGACCCAAGAGCGTATTGGGAAACAATGCCGGGTATTGCGCTTCCTCGAATAACGCTTCTGGCCATGCCGGAAACACCGGCAGATGCCGGCCGCCGCCTGCGCCCAGCGTATAACAATGCGACAACTGACCGGCAAAATTCTCATCAAGGTGAATCTCGTGCTCGGCGAGCGGCGAGATCTGGTTGAGTGCCGGATGCACCGTCGGCAGATGATAGGCCTCCAGATAATTTTCGACCGCAAGCTTCCAGTTGGCCTGCACTTCGAGGCGGATTGAGGAATGCGCCTCAGCGAGTCTCAGGAGTGAGGCACCCTCAGCTCCCCAGAAGGGCTTCCAGCGCTGCTCCAACGGGGCAATAAAGTCTTCGAAAGCAGGTGCGTTGCCCGAAAGATTGACAAACACCAGATCATGCCACTCCACGCTGTCGACCTGGACCAGCCCAAACTCCTGGCGATTAAAGCCCTCAACATCATTGATTCCCACCCCACCGATATTCGGCGTTCTGGCGAGTTTCCCTTCCAGCGTGTAAGTCCAGGAGTGATACGGGCATCTGAGCGACTGCTTGACCGTGCCCCGCTCACTCACCAGCACATGGCCTCGATGACGGCATACGTTGTGAAAGACCCGAAGCGTGTTATCGCTATCCCTCACCATCAACAACGGCAATTCCATAAACTCCAGCGGCTGGACGTCTCCTGCGTTTGGGGCATCGCTCGCGAAGCCAACACATACCCACATGGGGGAAAAGACCTGCTCGCGCTCTTCGAGAAACTCCGCGCGACGGG
>MDSX01014810.1_pt1 | contig 13024 bp, 18 predicted proteins | sample 811141 | NCBI WGS metagenome assembly MDSX01 (sample SAMN05326642, study PRJNA326480) | marine metagenome | isolation source: seawater | place: Atlantic Ocean: South East | collected 2010
CTCCCCTGTTTAAACACATTCTTGTTGTTCAGTGTTTTATTCCTCATAAATATATTAGGTCGGGCACCGTTGGAAGCACGAGGGCTGTTGTTGAAACCGTTGTTCCTAGTGGTGTTCAATCCATTGTTCGTACGATTGGTGTTCAAACCGTTGTTCCTAGTGGTGTTCAATCCATTGTTCGTACGATTGGTGTTCAAACCGTTGTTCCTATTGGTGTTCAAACCGTTGTTCGTTCGGTTAGTATTCAAACCATTGTTCACTAAGTTGGTATTATTAACATTGTTCACTGCTGTGTTAGTGCTGGCATTCACTGCTGTGTATTTGTTAACAGTTACACGAGACTTCCTGGCAAATTTGACAGGTTCATGTACTTTCATGTAACGCAAGCGCTTACCGATTGCGTCAACAATTTGTCTTTTAGTCATTTGATCAACATTCTTAAGATTAACCTTACGCGCAATCCTTTTGAGGTCTGCGCGCTTTGTGGTAGAATCAAAGAGTAATTCATAATCATTTGGCTTTAAAGGTGACTTCTTGTCCACCAGATAAGTACGACTGGAGTTCATGACTAAAGGGGGTAAGGGTAACTTACCTCCCTGGATATCCTCGTACGCCTGACATATTTCATCTTTTGTTAACTTAACATCTACTCCGATGTTCGTTTTGATCAGCTGGCGGAGATTTGCTATATCCGCGTTTGGATCACACGCATCCATTATATATATATTAAGTTAACAAAAAAGTGTAACGAATTATTTTAAAGTTTTATATCCTAAATTGTATAATCTAATTTTATCTTCATACGACATATTGAAATCAAATACGTTTGTTTCACCAATATCGATTTCAACCAAGTTTACATCCTTATTATGCTCACTTCTATTTACAATAGTTGCACGAACGAGGGACTCTACAAACTGTCTTGGTGTGTTTATTTCTTCTTGGTAAATCTTATCCATTTTTAATTTAATACATGTAATTTCATATGGCTTTTTATCTAAAAATGGTGAGAGGGGATATATTTCCTGTGTACCACCGTCAATGTATGTTTTACCTTCATATTTACCACACGCAAATATGAGAGGTATAGCCATACTCATACATACAGCGTCAATTACTTTCATTTTAGGGTGAGTATCACGTGAAAAATACTCCGTAGTTGAAGTATTTAAACAGTATGCTGAAATGTATATTTTCATATCTAATTCTTCAAATGTAGGGTCACACCCACACAATTCGACAATTTTGTCACGTATAGGATCTAAATCAACAAATCCAAATTTGGTAAAGAAGGAGCCTATACGTATTTTAACAAATTCGGGGATATTGAATGTGAGTGCGATATTTAGTATTTCATCAATAGATACCCCCAGTGCTAAAAATAAAGCTATAATTGAACCAGCTGATGATCCGGAAATCTCCTTCACATCTACCAATTTAGATTCAAGTCCTTTTAAGACTCCAATCATTGAGAATATTCCCATTGAAGCGGGACCTAAAACAAGGTACTTCATTCTCCTACTTAGTAGAACTGAGGAAATTGCTTGCGAAGTAACGCGAACACCACAGCGAACACAACCGCGTGAGTCACAGCGGCAGGGATGCTGGTCTGTCCCGACTGGAAGACACCGCCCGAGCCAGGAGGGAGGGTAAGAAGAAGACCTGGGGAGAGGGCGATGAAGAGAGCGGTGGTCACGAGAAGATCGGTCTTGGTGAGCACGAGACCCATGCACCGCGCGACGAGGCTGAACACAAGGAAGAACACGAGCGCGTGAAACATAACGGTCGTCTGATTGGTCTTGCCGTTCATAAACTTCACGTTTTTGCCCGCGGTAGTCACAAGAATACCGGGGCTTAGAGCCAAAAAAAGGGCTGCAGGGAGGGCAACTTTTTGCGAGGTGATATCGGGGACGGAGAACATTTAATATATATGCATATAATTTTTGACGAAATGAGTAAAGTTATTAAACGTAGCACCTCTCATCATTTCTTCATGAAGACCGTTTTCATTAATAGCACGCCTGATATTTTTCCAAATGTGGGAAAGTCTCTCTTCATACCACCCGGTCTGTTCTTCATATTCCCAAATAGTGCGTTCTGGATGAGGCATATGCTCCGTAGAACAAAACTCTACAAAATCACAAAACTCTCCTGAGTGATTCATATGAGCATCATATGCCAATGTGTTAATCATATTCCACATATATCGTAGTTCATCTGAATATTGGACTTCCCAGTCTTCAATATTAAGAGGAGTGTCATCGTTGTATTCATCGTCATCACTACCACCAACAACATCGTTGTAAGCGGTAGCTTCGTATACGTATTGGCTCCAAACCATGGTTATTACTTATCTTCTTTAGTGGGTTTATCTTTTATACCGGTTAACGAAATAGAAGTGGATTCTTTGGTCTTTAGACCATCCTGGATGGCGTTTAAAGCACCCTCCACTTTAGCTTCATCTCCACCGAAAAACTTAAGAAGTCCATCCTTAATAGCATCCTTATTGATTCCAGACTTTCGGACACTCTTACGAATGCTAATCTTTCCCTTCCTGAGGTTAATGGTATCTATACCCTGAGAAATCATATGCTTCTTCACAGACTCCTTCAGTCTCTTTTCTTCCTGATTTAGGATTTTGATATCAGATTTTGCGTCAGAAAGTTGCTTTGTGAGATCTACAAGCTTAGATACGCTCTCAGAAAGTTCACTTGGTACTGACATATTTATTATATAAAAGTAAGATCTAATCTTTAAGTATTTAGTTAAGGGGGCGCATCATGGTATCGGGAACAATGGTGGAGTTGTTCCAAACGAAAGGATCCTTGCTGTTAGGAGGCTCGGCGCGGATCTGTTGGTTAGCGTTACGGAGGGCACCACCGACGGTCTCGGGGAAACCAACCTGAGCACGGGGCTCAAGGAAGTTCTGTCCAGCGAGGATATCTTCGGGAGCGAACTCACCAAAGTCCTCCTGGGAAGCTACCTCACGGGGGAGGAGAGAAGAGGCAAGACCAACACCATTCTCCATACCACAGCCAGAGCCGTTGGCAACAGGGGCGGCAGTGGGACCAGCAGAGGGACCGGCACCGACAGCAGCGAACTCACGCTCCTTAATAGAATACTCAGACTTGTTGTTAAGAGTAAAGAGAACATAGACCAGTGCGACAACGGCGAGGACCATAAGTAAGTTTTGGGTACGACCCTTCTTCATCATGTTTTATATTAGGTTAACAATTTTTTTTACTGTTCATCATCCGAAAGACTGACAAAAGCATATCCGTCTGGGTAAGTGTCAAGAATTGGGTCTGGATGAACCCTGACCTGGACAACATTCCACGAAGATCCGAAAGATTTCTTAGCAAACCAAAGACCCGAAAATTCGAGAATGACATCACAAGACTTCTCGGGATGAACATTCTCAAAATCCACCTCCTCCTGCTCAACATTGAAAACCTTCATAACCTCAATGCGCTCCCCTGTAAGTTGACCGTCTGCAATACTGGAAGTGTATGCACCCTCAACAACCTTTTCACTGAGCTTCTTACCAAACCAGGTCTCAGCATTCTCAACAGCGGCACCTAGATTCTCGGTATCAATCGCTTGAATCTTGGCAATGTTAACATCAGACTCAAGATTTATAGCAATATCACCTGAAGAGTCCAAAATCTTAACACCGTTCAATTGAACGAGGCATTTACGCTTGGAATCATTGAGAGCCTTCACAAAATAGAGACCATCTTCACCTTTAGCTGGGGCGTTGTAAAGCATTTTATATATGGTTTGTGTCTCATTTCTTTAAACCAACAAATGGTATAGCAGCTGACTTATTTAACATATTTTTAGGGACCCATGCGTTTCTCCTGGGATTATAACCATAGAGAGTGTTTAAAGGGTTTATGTTCTTTGGTAATTTCTTTGCATTCACAGGTCTCAAATTAACTTCATTCTTCACATACGAATTATTGTTTACATTTTTCCATGTTAAGGATTTGAGATTCAGTTTCTGATTACCAGATGACTTTTTGTACCCATTTATGTTAGTATTCTTTGTAACAGGTTTCAAACCATGAACAATCTGTTTGGACAACTTATCTTCTGATGGTTTAGTTGTAAAGTTTTTATACTTGTAAGGATCTATACGTTTAGCCTGAGATACAGAGACCTGTGCATTCTTCTTTGTCGCTGGAGAACCCTTTCTGGTAATTAATCGCTTTACTCTCTTGAAAATATCTTCAATCGAATTAGAAGCAGTAACCTTCTTATCAAGGAGTTGTGCAAGCTTAACAAGACGTTGACGATCCTTTTCTTTCTTTTCTGGACGAAGATTGAGTTTACTCATCAGATAGATGTCTTCAATCAGAAACTCTTTACTCGCTACAAAAACCTTGTTATTGGTAACTAATTTACCAGTGTTTTGATTCCTATAAGTTACACCCTTACGCCTTGTTAGAACAACCTCATATCCAAACTCCTTTGGTCTCATGAATGGAATATCAAGAATACCACCGAGGGTCACACCTTCAATTTTACCGCTATTGGGTGAAAAGAAACGAACATTTAAATCAAGTGCAAATAATTCAACATCAATGAACACATCCCCCTTCTTGGGAGCGTTGGTAGTACCGGACTTCTTCTTTTTGATTAAGGTGTATCTACGTGTTACACTTGGACCAGAAGGTGGGATACTGAGACCTAAAAACTTGAAAAGTTTTGGATTCTTAGACTTTATGAGTAACATCCGCTTTCTAACGCGTGCATTTAAACGCTTAGATATCTCACCCAATTTATCCCAGAGAATGAGTTTAGTTGCTTGAAGTTTACCGAAAAACTTTGGGTTAACAGACATACGTGGAACAAACTTTGCATCTATATCAGTTGTGACAATCCTGTTTTTGTACTCTACGTATAAATTGAAAGCTTCACCACCACTTACAATTACATCACCCATAGTCTTCATATGTTCAGAAATATCACCAATAGTTTCCAATATGATATCTCTCAAAGCGTTAGTGACTGTTAAGTATACAATCTTCTCAAACTCTTTATTTTTATGAGTAGTAGTTACACGGTATCTGAATTTTCCAAGATCTCTCTGTTCATTCCTTTCGTAGTATTTTTTCAGTTTAGCATCCTTGAATAATAAATTTTCATCTAAATATTTTTGGATGGTGGCTTCTGGATAAATATCAGTGTCCATTATTATATTCTCACATAATAATATGGTCTGTAGTATAATTGACGAATGCAGATGCTACGCATACGACGACGTTTGGGATCCAAAAAAAAGACAATTTTGCGGTGTAAGGAGGGGACCCCATGTAGTACCCTGTCCAGAAAATGAATGTTGTGCTGGTGGGTGCCCCGGGGAGATAGATGGTTTAGATCCTAGAGAACCTTTCAGGATCATAAAACGCCCATTACCATTAGAAGGTAAACAGTTCAGTACAGAGGTTTATGTACTCATTTTACTGATCATGTTTTCTCTCGTATTTCTCTCGTATCTTACTTAAAGATTACCAGTCTAATATAGATATAATGTCTCTTGAAACTATTCAAACTGAACTTGCCGCTCTCCGTGCTGATGTCAAGGCTCTCACCAAGATTGTTCGCAAGGTGAAGACTCACCAAGAGGATCCCGACGGTGAGAAGGCTAAGGCTCGCTCCGCCAACAACGGCTTCAACAGGAAGCAGGAAATCACACCTAAGTTGCGCGATTTCCTCGGACTTCCCGAGGGTGAGCTAATCTCTCGCTCGGAGGTTACCAAGAAGGTTAACGCCTACATCACTGAGAAGGGTCTCAAGCATCCCGATAACGGTCGTCAGCTCATTCTTGACGACAAGCTTAAGGATCTTCTCCAGCCTCCCGCTGACGTTGTTGTTACCTACCTTAACCTCCAGAAGTACCTCTCTCCACATTACGTGAAGAAGGAACCTGTAAAGGCTTAAAAAAATAATACATAATAACAATATGTTCGTTTCTAAGGAACAGATAGAAACGCTTATTGCTACAAAGATAAAAGATCTATCCTTGTATCAAAGAGCTTTTACGCATAAATCAGCACTCAAAGAGTATGAACAATTTACAGAATCCTTCGAGACCCTCGAGTTTATGGGTGATTCCGTGTTGGGTTTCATCATCACCAAGTTTCTCTTCGATCGCCACGAGGAGAAACAGGAAGGATTCCTTACTAAAGCCCGTACAAAACTCGTTCGTTCAGAGACCCTCGCAGATATAGCCCTAAAGCTGGGTCTCAATGATATAGTTATCATGGACGAGAAGGGTATGAGGAACTCGTGGAATAACAACCCAAAGATTCTCGAAGATGTTTTTGAAGCCCTCGTGGGTGCCATCTACATGGATTTGGGTCTCCTTCACGCGAAACAATTTGTCCTTAGAATCTACCAAGATCCTAAATATATAGATCTCAATTCCATCATGATTGATGACAATTTCAAGGATAAATTAATGAGGTATTGTCAAGTTAACAATCTACCCTTACCTGAATATCGCGTGGTGTCTCATGAAGATGGTGTATTCTTCATTGACGCCATTGTAAATAATCAGTTTGCTGGTAGAGGGTATGCAAAAAGTAAGAAGCAAGCGGAACAACATGCAGCTATGATCTTTTTTCAACAACTTAAAAACTACTCACAATGTTAACTTAATATGCATCCGAATGTTAAAGAGCTACTCGAAATTGAGTTCGCTGCCCAGAAGAGTGAGGAATGGCTCGCTCTTCGTGGCAACATGCTTACAGCATCTGATTGTGCTACGTGTATCGGAAAGAACCCATATGAGAAACCCGAAGACCTTCTACTCAAAAAATGCGGTCTTGGGGAAAAGTTTACTGGAAATGCAGCCACTCGTCACGGTGAGTTATATGAGGACGAAGCTCGCATTCTATACGAAGAGAGGCACGGGGAAGTAGTACATGAATTGGGGTTATGTCCCCACCCCGTGCACAAATGGCTTGGTGGAAGTCCAGATGGTGTTTCTGAATCGGGTAAGCTTGTAGAAATCAAATGCCCTCCACAAAGAGCTATCATACCCGGGGAAGTCCCAGTACACTATATGCCACAGCTGCAGCTCTGTATGGAGATCTTAGATCTGGAAGAAGCTGACTTCATCCAGTACAAACCTGCCTATACTAACTGGCCTAAGCCGGAAGAGTTTGATGTAGTCAACGTAAAGAGGGATCGTGAATGGTTCAAGACCTACCTCCCCGTGATGGACGAATTTTGGAAGAAAGTCCTCTATTTTAGGGAACACATAGATGAACTTCCACAACCTAAGCCAAAGCGAACCCGTAAAAAAAAGGAAGTTGAACCAATCAAGTGTGAAATCCAAACACTTTCTGACGAAGACGATTATCATGAAAATTGAAGAACATTACAACCTCGCCAAAGATAACCTCAATGGTAGGCTATTTGCACCTTACCAAAGAGAAGGTGTTCTTTGGATGCTTACGATGGAAAATCAGGAATCCGGTCCCAAGGGTGGATTCCTCTGTGACGAAATGGGTCTGGGTAAGACCGTGCAAGTGGTTTCTACAATGTTAGGAAATCCCAAAAAAAGCACTCTAATCATCGTACCCAAATCTATTATCACACAATGGGTGAATGAAATTGCAAAGTTTGCCCCTCAAATGTCTGTTCATGTGTTTGATGGTCCAGACAGGAAGCTGAAGGAGGCTGACGTTGTGATCATGCCCTATTCTCTACTATCTACCCACGAAGACACACCCATCCATAAAAAAAATTGGGATAGGGTTATCCTTGATGAAGCTCATGAGATTCGTAACAAGAAATCAAAGCTATTCAAGAGTGTATACCGTATCAATTCCACGATAAAGTGGATTGTTACAGGTACACCCGTCTTCAATTCAATGGAAGATTTTGTATCTCTTTGTCATTTCCTTGGTATTGACAAAGCCCTTGTTCAGGGGATGACCAATAAAATTAAAGATATCTACATCCTTCGGAGAACCAAGGATGACCTGGCTAAGATCAATGAGCGTTTGAGACTGCCAAACTGTTACTTTGAAAATGTTGAGCTTGATATGTTCCCAGATGAGAGGCAACTTTACGAGTTTGTATTTCATGATGCACAGGCTACCATTCAAGAAGCTTTCAGAAATGCGGTCAGTCTCAACTCCAAAAATATGGTCATTTTGGAGTGTCTTCTCCGTGCGAGGCAGTGTATGATTCTTCCACAGATGTACTTGAATGGTGTCGCGAAAAAGTCTGGAACGCAAGCAGAAGAATGGGTTGGGAGGTCCAATAAAATGGAAACACTCTTCCGTATGATTAACTCCCATCCAGAGGAAAAGTCTCTCGTATTCTGTCAATTCAGGGGTGAGATGGACTATATTCAAAGTAACATGGAATGTCCTACATTTAGGATTGATGGTTCAGTGGCAAAGGAGGACAGGGACAAACAAATAACCCTATTCAAAAAGGCTCCACCAGGTTCTGTGTTTATTATTCAGATCAAATCTGGGGGTCAGGGTCTCAACCTTCAAGAAGCTACCCGCGTCTATATTACTGGACCATCTTGGAATCCTGCTACGGAGTTACAAGCTGTTGGTAGGGCACATCGTACAGGTCAGACTAAAGAGGTCTTTGTTAAGAAACTCATATACAAAGAGACGGATACATTTGTTTCAGTGGAAGAAGAAATGATGGCTCTCCAAGGTCACAAATCTATCATGTGTTCAAAAGTTCTCAATGATGAGAGGGTTGAAAGACAAATACCAGTAAAGAGAACAACTGAAAAAATATCAATTTTGGACATCAAGAAAATTTTCAAAGCTTAATGTATAACAAAATGATTGGTTCTCGTGCTCAGGTTTTCCATGGAACTGCTGACCAAACTGCGGGTGGTCTCAAGAAAAAGGATCTCATCCTCGATAATGGTGAGATTAAGAGCAAGGCTGCTCAGCAGGCTGCGCTTGCTCGTATGAAGAAGGAGGGTAAGAAGCATCTTGTCAAGGTTTTCAAGCCCACCAAGAAGGGTTTCAAGCTTCAACCCAAGGAGGGTACCAAGGCGTACAAGACGAAGGTGGCGAAAATGGCGTAAAAAATCTGGACGTAATATAAGAATGACTCTTGCTACATGGAACGAGTCCGTGCGTTTGGCTAAGATTAAGCTAGGAAAAGACCCTAAGGGGTTTACCAAAATTCAGGGTAAACTTCTTAAGGAGGCTCAAATTATATATCATATTCTCCTTTTGAATAAAAATAAAAACAATAAATAAGTATGCCAGGTGTACAAAACGTACTTGATCGCGCTAAAAAGACTGCAACGAACACGAATTTCCTTGACAGTTCAAAAAAGCGTATTTATGCCACGAGTAGAGGGGCTATGTTCACTAAAATGCCAGGTGGGTATAGAAATTACCAACCCATCGCTAAATACATGAACAAACCCGGAACAAGTTTAACTAAAAGATTATATTAGAGTTGGAATTGAAATCCCTTTAGATTTTGTGGTTCATACACCACAAGTTGATTAAGCTTCCAAGTGCAACCGAACTTTCTGTTCAAGAAGTATACACTATTGAGTTCAGCAATAGCGTGACCACTATTTCTTGCATAGAGACCATTTGAAACCTCAGTCTTGATTGGGTTCTTGTCTGCGTCATATACAGCAGCCTTGATGAGACCATTGTGATCCGTATCAACCTTTAGACGAAACTTTGGTTCACGATCAGGGCTTTCCTTTACATTAGAATTGAACATTGGTACAAGCTCTTCCTTTGTCATTTTCTTTTGGAATATCTTTTCACTTTGTTCAACTACAGCGTCGATGATTTTATTCTCGATAGCTCGGATAGATGTGTAAAACTTATTAATATAACTACCATCTTCGTCGTATCCCTTAAGAGCCAGATCTACATTATATTTAGTTGGTCCGACTTCTGGGGTAAATCCACTAATACCGAAAGGCATATACAGACGAGGGAAGTGGATCCTCATAGGAGTACCCTCCTTTGTGGAGAGTACAATTTTTCGATTATTAAAATCGGCAATTTCCAAATTTTCAATAGCGTCGGTGATTTTAGACATTATACTAATTGAATATATGGTTAAAACTTTAAGCTGAGCAAGCCACACAATCAGGTTCAAGACTGAATTGGATTGGACGAGCCTTCGCCTTAGATCTAAGATAGTACATACCAGTCTTGAGACCTTGCTTCCAGGCATACATATGCATTGAGGAGAGTTTTGACATTGTAGGGCTTTCCATGAAAAGATTCATAGACTGACTCTGGTCAATGAACCGTCCACGTGAAGCAGCCATATCAATGACATCCTTCATCTTGATTTCCCATACGGTTCGGTACAGCTTTTTGATATCCTCGGGGATGTCTACGATAGTTTGTACAGAACCACCAGCCTTTACCATTAGATCCTTCATTTCCTTGGACCATAGACCAATCTTCTTCAAATCGTTGACAAGATGCTTGTTAACAATTACAAACTCACCAGCAAGGGTGCGACGAAGATAGATATTCGTTGTGTATGGCTCAAAGCATTCATTGTTACCTAAAATTTGAGCCGTAGAGGCTGTAGGCATAGGAGCCATGAGAAGAGAGTTCCTAAGTCCCCTGGTCTTCACACGTTCCTTCATTGCGTCCCAATCGTAGTGAAGTTTAGTCTCACCCTCCCACATATCAAATTGGAGCACACCTTGTGAGGCTGGAGAACCCTCGAAGGTCTCGTAAGAGCCATCAACCTCTGCAAGCTCAGAACTGGCTTCGAGTGCGGCGTGGTACATTGTTTCAAAGATACGAGCATTAATCTCCTTGGCTTCGTCGGAATCAAATGCGTGTCTGCAAAGAATAAATACATCCGCGAGACCTTGGACACCGAGACCAATTGGACGATGCCTCATATTAGACTTTCGGGCAGTCTCAACTGGGTAGAAGTTCCTATCGATGACCCTGTTCAAGTTTTTTGTCACAGTCTTGGTGACTTCATGGAGCTTTTCGTAATTAAATGTCTTATTCTCTACATCCACGTACTTGGGGAGGGCAATTGAAGCAAGATTGCATACAGCCGTTTCATCCTTGTCTGTATATTCAAGGATTTCCGTGCACAAGTTGGAGCTCTTGATAGTTCCCAGGTTCTTCTGGTTGGACTTCTTATTGCATGCATCCTTGTATAACATGTATGGAGTTCCAGTCTCAGTTTGAGACTTGAGAACAGCCTTCCAAACTTCAGTAGCTGGCACTGTGGAGTTAGCGAGACCCTCTTCTTCATACTTGGTATAGAGAGCTTCAAATTCTTCACCCACTGCATCAGATAGACCGGGAGCCTTATCGGGACAGAAGAGAGACCATTGTCCATTCTCTTCCACTCTCTTCATGAAAAGGTCTGGAATCCAGAGGGCTGAGAAAAGATCACGGCACCTCGCTTCCTCATCACCCTGGTTGAGGCGTAGCTCCAAGAACTCCATGATATCTGCGTGCCATGGTTCAATATACGCGGCAATAGACCCCTTTCTGCGCCCCGCCTGGTTAACATAACGCGCGGTTGCATTGAATACCCTAAGCATGGGAATAATTCCATCGGATTGTCCATTAGTACCTCTAATACGAGACTTATTAGCACGAATATCGTGAATATGCATACCGATACCACCAGCCCACTTAGATATTTGGGCACACTCTGTTAGAGTACCATAAATACCATTGATAGAGTCCTCCTTATTCGCAATAAGGAAACAACTTGACATCTGAGGTCTTGGGGTACCTGCATTGAATAGGGTAGGGGTCGCATGAATGAAAAGACCTTGAGACATTTTATCATATGTATCAAGTACGGAGGGGATATCATCACCATGAATACCGATGGATACCCTCATGTACATGTACTGGGGTGTTTCCATCAGTATACCATCAAGTCGTTGAAGATAACTCTTTTCAAGAGTCTTTAGACCAAAATACCCAAAATCAAAATCCCTCTTTGGCACGATATCATTTCTAACTATACCAGCAACTCGTGCAACTTCCTCTGTTACGATGCCTACCTTGGCAAGCTTCTTCATTGCGAGATGAAAGTTATTAGGACAAACCTTTTGAATATTACTGGCGACAATACGAGTTGCGAGTGTTTCATAATCTGGATCGGAAGTGATCATTCCAACACACACTTCCGCTGAGAGGGTGTCAATTTCCTGAGCACTAATACAGTCATAAAGTGAAGAAGCTACCTGTTGTGCAACCTTGGAAGAGTCGCAATTTTCTGAGAGTCCGTATGTTAAATTCTTAATCCTATTGGTGATGTTATCAAATCTCATATCCTCAATACGACCTGAGCGTTTAACAACTCTCATTTCTAATTATTCTACTTGTTTTATTTTTAACTTACTTCTTGCACTTCTCGAGATCGGAGCTACGAACCTTCACGGTTCCCACAGTTTCAAACTTACGATCGGGCTGAAGAAGGTAAGTGTTCACAAAAAAATTACCATCCTCACCTGGACGAGCCACTGGAGCGTAAGAACCCACAAAGCAGGCTGGAGCTTGGCATGGAATCTCTTCGACATTGTTTGGTTTGTTGTTATAAGTTTCGTCAAAATCAGCTAGGTTCAACATTTAATATCTACTAAGTTTTTTTTCCGAGGGTATATTAAATGTGTGATAACCTCCACCTCGATTCTCTCAAACAGGTTGAAACACCTCTCAATACCCTGTTCTTTTCCGAGTTCAATCAGAATCTTCTTCAGCGTGGTATCCGTCAGTCCTTTAAGAACAAGACTGGTATTTCTATAGATCGTCAGAACCCCAGCGACCTATACAGTATGATGCGCGTTGTATTTATTAACAACGCAGGTGATCACTATGCACGTGTAAATGAGCAAGTTAAGTTCATGAATACTCGGGTCATTGAAGCTGCCCTTGGTCAAATTCAAACTGGAGTGTCTCAATATATGGCTTATGTCCAAGACATTGATACAATTGCCGTACCCCTTGATCAACCCATGAACACGAGTACAGTCGGTAAAAAAATCCCCAAG
>MDSX01022909.1_pt1 | contig 13023 bp, 14 predicted proteins | sample 811141 | NCBI WGS metagenome assembly MDSX01 (sample SAMN05326642, study PRJNA326480) | marine metagenome | isolation source: seawater | place: Atlantic Ocean: South East | collected 2010
CTTTCGTCTTCTAGTTAAGTGAGCCATTGATTGGAATCGGGCGCTCTTAGGTTTAGTGTCTAGAGAAGCCAGAGAGCGTCGATAGTGTCGCCCTCTTGACAATCCGAATCCGGAGGGAGAAGAGAGAGGCCGTTGTGAGCTACCATGCTGTGGATATTGCCGCTTCCTTGGTGCGTTCTTGTCGAACCCAGCAGTTTGTCTCCCTCTTGCCTGATGGATATCCTCCTCATGCATAGCTTCCTTGGTGCTCCCTTCAGGGGTTCCTCCATCTCCACTCTAACCCTATTGGCAAGCCTAGGTCTGGACGCCTCATCGGAGCCCATACTAGATGACAACCATGGTGCTACAAGCACTGTAAAGACGATGTGGCTGCTAACCGGGTTTCCTGGAAGCCCGAAAATTGGTTTCTCCCTCCAAGAGCCGAAAAGAGGTGGTCCTCCTGGTCTAATCAATACCTTCCAGAATCTGATATCGCCCTCTTCCTCCATTATTCTGCGAACCATGTCCCATTCCCCCATGCTGACCCCTCCACTGGTAAGGATGGCATCACATGACGCCGCGGCTTCATCCAGGGTTTCCCTCAGACGATCCATGCTGTCGTTAATCAAATCGAACCTCCTGGGTATTCCTCCCATCTTCTCCACAAGTGATGACAGACCGAAGGTGTTTGACTCGTATATCGAGCTCTCTGAAAGGGGCTCCCCAGGAGGAGTCAATTCGTCTCCGACACCTATCACCGCAATATTGGGTTTCCTAACCACTCTGATGTTCGCATGACCCATTGTTGCTGCAAGAGAAACCGAAGCCGGAGTCAGAACGGTGCCAGCTCTCAAGGCCACAGTGTCTTGAGTTAGGTTCTCGCCCTTCCAGCGGATGAAGCCCGGTCTGGCCGGCCCGTCGATTGTTACTTTGTCCCCAACAATAGTAGAGTCTTCGACCATCACAATAGCATCCGCTCCCTGCGGTATGGGTGCACCAGTCATTATCCTGCAAGCTTCACCTGAATCTACCTTCGGGATTTCTTCGGAGCCTGCCTGGCTGGTTCCTACTATCCTCAATATGGCTCCTACTTCCTTGCAATCCGCCTCTCTTACCGCCCAGCCATCCATAGCCGAGTTGTCGAATCTCGGGTCATCAACCATCGAGCTTAGATTCTCGAAAAGAGTCCGCCCAGAAGCCGAAATAAGCGGAATAGTCTCTTTTTCTCTTACTAGGGGGAGTTGGCTGGCCAAATCAATTGCCCGTTGAAGGGAGACCCCTACCTCCATGATCAACGAGAAGCGGTGGAGTTGAAGTGTCCTTCCCAAAGCGGTCCTCGTGGTTTCCACTGAGTTGGTGCTTGTTCTACTGGCCCTCTTCGCAGTGGCATCTCTGTACTCCTCGGTTGGACTCGGGGGTGCTTCGGGATACCTGGCTGTCTTGTCGATGACGACGTTTGCAGCATCGGAGGCGATTTGGCTCAAACAATATGCTTGGTCACTAAACCTGATTGTGTCCGGGATTGCCTTCTGGCACTACCACAAATCTGGTCACCATGTCAGAGATCTATCGGTTCCTTTCATCGCCGCAAGCGTGCCCATGGCCGCCCTTGGAGGGTTCATGTTGGTGGAAGGGGCCGTGTACGACTCGCTTCTATCGCTCGCATTTATCGTAGCGGCTTGGAGGTTGATTTCAGGCGATGCAGGGGTTAGCGAAACAGTCCGACCTAGTGCTACCAAGGCTGCGGTAGTTGGGGGTGGAATTGGCTTAGTAAGTGGAGTGATAGGCTTGGGTGGTGGTATCTTCTTACTACCCGCCCTAATGCTCGGGAGGTGGGCTAAAGCGAAGGAAGCCGCGGCGACTACCGCCCTCTTCGTCTGGCTAAACTCTCTCGCTGGACTAGCCGGAGCGGGAGTCGCTGGAAGGCTTGATCTAGATCTTAGTCTTCTGATTCCTTTCGGAATAGCTGTACTGGCAGGGGGTTTGATAGGATCTAGGTATGGCTCCCAATCCTCCTCCCAGAAGGGTGTCAGAGCCATACTTGTGACAGTACTGATTCTTGCAGCAACTAGGCGAGCATTAGGAATTCTGTAATTAGGTTGAGTCGTGGTCCCGGAATTCAGTCGTCCATTACGTGACTGACTGCATTGTGGAAAATCGCCATTCCCTCTCCCTGTCCGTGCTCATTGACCTCTCTGGTCCATGTGGCTCCTAGCCACGTAGAGTGGTTTGCCTCTGGGTGTGGCATTAGGCCGAAGATTAACCCTGTCGGGTCACATACCCCAGCAACGTTCCTCCAACTCTGATTCGGAGAGATTGGGTAAGGAAGTATATCGTCGCTAGCACTGGGGTATTCATTAGATGGGTCAACGTACCTCGCGACCAACTGGCCTGACTCGGCCCATTTATCCATCAAGCTTGGGTTGTCCGTGACGAATTTCCCCTCCCCATGTCGAACCGGGACCCTGATTCGCTCGATCCCTCTTGTCCAGATACATGGGCTCTTCGAGTCGAACTCCAGAGTTGCCCATCTATTCTCGTACCGTCCGCTATCATTGAGTGCTAGGGAGGCGGTCTGGGTTAGGGAGACTTCCTCGTCACCGGGAAGAAGGCCCATCTTCACGAGTACCTGGAAGCCGTTGCATATTCCAATTACGGGCTTCCCCTCCCTTACGAAACCCCTTACCTGATCCCTCAAACCGAAGCGAAGCCTGTTCCCCATGAGCCTGCCACTGCCTAGATGGTCGCCGAAGGAGAACCCTCCGGGTACTGCCATAATCTGGTAGTCTGATAGATCCAATTCCCCATTGACCAGCCGATTAACGTGAACTCTGTCTGCATTGGCCCCTGACATCTCGAATACGGCGATGGTCTCTGTCTCGCAGTTGATTCCGAAGCCCGACAGGACTGCTACCCTGGGAGTCATCAGAGCCCTCCTCCATGCAGTGTTGCCTTCCAAGAGTCCCTCATCTCCGACATTGAGCCCAAGAGGACTTTCTCTCCGTCTCTAGATACGGAGATGGTGTCGCCATCGGATACCGTACCAAGATAGTGACAGCATACGCCTTTCATGGATTCCTGGAAGGCCTCCTTGTCAGGGGGTCTGACACTGACTAGTATCCTGCCGAGACTCTCGCCGAATAGGGCTCCCCAATCATCAAGATCCGAGCAATCTGACCGGAGTGGGGATATGTCGATCGAAGCTCCGGAGTCGGCTCCGAAGCAGCACTCCGCCAGGGCCACGGCCAAGCCACCGTCGCTACAGTCATGGGCGCTGCATACTAGTCCGCTCTTCATGGACGAAGTAAGAGCCCTGTAGGCTGACATGTTCCTCTCTGGTTCGATCTGCGGGACCGCCGCCCCTATCCCTCCTGAGCCCTCGTCCCTCAGCATGAATGCTAATTCGCTGGCGCCGAGTTCCTGGTGTGTCTCTCCGACTAGGAAGATCGCGTCTCCAGGCGTCTTGAAGTCCGACGAGACTGCTTGCCGGACATCTTCGTGGTTCCCGAGAAGGCTGAATAGCAGTGTTGGTGGGACGCTGATTTTCTCCCCTCCCATCATAGCGTCGTTCTTCATGGAGTCCTTCCCACTGATACATGGTAGCCTGTATGCCCTGCAGACATCATCCAATGCTCTATTCGCTCTCACTAGCTGGGCTAGTTTGTACCTTCCATCTGGAGTCTTGGATGACTCGATTGGATCGGGCCAGCAGAAGTTGTCGAGACCTGCGATGAGGTCCAGATCCACTCCCACGCATACAGCGTTTCTGAGCGCTTCGTCGACGGTAGCCGCCGCCATCGCGTAGGAGTCCAAGTCAGAGTATCTGGGAGCGATGCCATTTGAGACCACCAAGCCCTGAGTCTCTCCTTGGATGGGCGCTATGACCGCGGCGTCCCCTGGAGAATCATGGTTAATACCGCAGAAAGGCTTGATTACGCTCTGAGCGATTACCTCGTGGTCATAGGACCGGACCCACCATTCCTTGCTGGCTATGTTAGGCCTAGCGAGCAGTTTGGCGAGTACCTCGCCCATTCCTTGTTCGTCCAGTTCGGGGGTCTCTACGGGCATCTGAAACGGAGGGCTCCACTCGGACTCTAGATTGAGTTGCGGACATCCATCGAATAGGAAGTGAATGGGCAGGTGTGCGACGGTAGTCTCTCCATGACTGACCACGAAGACCCCTGAGTCAGTGAATTCGCCCACAGCTGTGGCTTCGACCTCATGTAGGCTGGCCAGGGCCTCGAACTTCTCGCAGTCTTCCGGTCTGACCCCAACAGTCATCCTCTCCTGGGACTCAGAGACCAGTATCTCCCAAGACGAGAGTCCTGCTTGCTTGAGGGGAACTCGACCTAGGTCTAGCTCGGCACCACCTGTCAGTTCCGCCATCTCACCGACGCTGCTGGAAAGACCTCCTGCGCCGTTGTCTGTTATTACCTGAATTAGACCCTCGTCCCTTGCCTCCAGAATCATGTCTAGCATCTTCTTCTGGGTGATGGGGTCTCCTATCTGAACTGCTGAGCTAGGGCTCTCTTCGGTAAGTTCGAGGCTGGAGAACGTCGCTCCGTGGATTCCATCGCTTCCAACCCTTCCCCCTACCATGTAGACGATGTCGCCCGGCTTTGGCGTCTTGATGTGGCTCTCTCTTCCATCTGCCAGAGTACGGGGCATGATTCCAATTGTGCCGCAGAAGACTAGGGGTTTCCCAATGTATCTCTCGTCGAACACAATTGCTCCATTGACTGTGGGAATTCCTGACTCGTTTCCGCCTGATCTTACGCCTGAGTGGACCCCTCTGAAAACTCTTGAGGGGTGGAAAAGCCCTGGAGGAATTGTTCCGGAGTAGTCAGGAGGCCCGAAGCAGAAGACATCGGTATTGGCGATTGGCCTAGCTCCCAATCCCGTTCCGAGGATATCCCTGTTCACCCCTACAATTCCTGTTATGGCGCCTCCGAACGGGTCAAGGGCACTGGGGCTGTTGTGCGTCTCAGCCTTTATGCACACGCTCCATTCATCATTCCATGAGATGACGCCCGAGTTATCGTGGAATATGCTCAGTAACCAATCTACCTCTTTTTGGATATCTAGTGTTGGCTGCATTATGTGAGTCTTGAAGAGTGAGTTGATTCTAGTATCCTCACCTGTTTCTTTGTCCACATGTCTTATCTTTGCAGCGAATATCTTGTGTGAACAGTGCTCCGACCATGTCTGAGCTAGGCACTCTAACTCTGCATCTGTTGGTCTGTCGGGTTGCAGTCCATGCTCTATCCTTTCAGCCCTGACAGATGGGTCTCTGTAGTGGCCCTGGATGGCTTTCATCTCATCCAAGTTTAGAGCCAGTAGCCCCCTTTCGCTAATTTCAAGGAGTTGTTCATCACTAACCTCCAAATCTATCGTCGCTGGTTCCTTGAATTCGTTTGGAGGTGCGTCTGGAAATTCAAGCTCCGGCCAGCGGCCAGTTGAGCATCCATCTCTATCTGCCACCGATGCTCTCTCGATCATTGGGTTGTGCAGTGTTTCTGCCAACTCTGATGGTGAGACGCTTTCTTGTACACCCCAGAACGCATAGGTCCTGTACGTTGCTACGCTAGCATCTTTCTGCTCTGGGAAGAGAGTCGTTAGACCGTCCAATCCCGCTTGGGCGGAGTTGTCCGTTACACCGGGCTTGAATCCTATCTGAATCGCTATCTCAGGTGCGTCGGAGAAGTCGTCCAGTATCCTTGAGCCGTTTGCGGCTAACTCAATCACCGGGTCTGCAAACAAGTCGTAAGTCAGGGTTTGTGCCTGTTCGTCCGAGATAGTGGACCTAACCTGATATCCTATGATGACCCTTACCGAATCTACAACGATTCCATGGTCGGCCTTTAGCATGGAGCGGATGTTCTCCCCCCTAGAGTCGGGAAGTCCTTCCAGATTCTTGGTAGTGACTTCGAATAGTCTAACGTGTTTTTCAGAAGACATGTGCTCACCTATGCTAGTACAGCTACGCTGATTCTCCAACCAAGCCACGCTGCGAGTGGTGCTAAGAGATTTAGTGCGATGTAAATCAGGGCTGTCGATGGGTTTCCCGACTCGATGAGTCTCACGGTCTCAACCCCGAATGTTGACATCGTTGTGAACCCCCCCAACATACCAGTGCCGAATAATAGAAGAGTCTCGGTTTGTAGAGTTCCCGCCATCATTGCCCCCAGTACGAAGGCCCCAAACAGATTGACTGTTATTGTCGCCCATGGCACCTCAGACGCGCCTCCTGTGGGCATCGCCTCTGACACACCCCACCTGGCTACTGATCCAATTGCGCCACCAACGCCTACCAATACGGCTGGATGCATGACTCGTGCGAGAACTGGCGGGGCTTGATATTTCTTGGAAGAGGAAAGACTTGACATAGAGGAAAGTACGGGACTAATTGATGAAAGCCGAGGAAGCATGGGGGCCTAGATGGGACAACTGCGCTCATCCTCTTTCACATCAGTTCATGACAATAGCCTGCGAAAAGGAGTCTTTAGTTGTCTTAGCTGCAGACTTGCCGACCATGCAAGAAATCGTTCAGATGATAGAAGCGGTTGGCGATCATGTTTGCGCTCTCAAGACCCATGTAGACATGGTTGAGGATTTTAATTTAGAAGACTGGGGTGCTGTTGTTGATGCTGCGCGTTCGAAAGGGATGCTGCTGTTTGAAGATCGGAAATTCGCTGACATCGGGAGGGTTGCCAAGACACAGATGGGGGGACTATACGATATCCGCGAATGGTCTGACTTGGTTACGTCTCACAGTGTCAGCGGGCCCGATGTAGTAGATGGGATAGCAGAAGCATGGGATGAGGTGGAAAGAGTGGGGGGTGTCTTGCTTCTCGCTCAGATGTCTAGCTCTGGAAACCTACTCGAAGGCTCATACACTGACAAGACTCTGGAAATGGGGACAGCCTCGCCCCATGTTATCGGCTATATCGGGAACGGGAGCAGACCACCCGACTTGAAGGAGTTGAGGAGCAAAGTCGGAGAGGGAAAGATGATTTGGACTCCTGGGGTGAATATTGACTCACAAGAGGGTGTTCTGGGTCAGAGATATGGGAATCCTTCAGAAGCAGTAAGAGCTGGATCAGACGCGATAATTGTGGGCTCTGGAATTCACAGATCCGCAGACCCCCTGTCTGCAGCCAGAGAATACGCATCGACGTCTTGGTTCGCACTGCTGGAGAGGTAGGATGGACTATGCGAGCGTTGCGGCCTGGGGCTGCAATGGACTCATCATTCTAGCAGTAGTATCATACATCGTCTTTGAGGTACTGAAGAGGTGGAGGGTGGGACTAAGGCTTTCTTCATTGGATGAGAGTCTCCTGCATGACGAAGTGGTCACAGTGGAAGTCGTGACAGATGCCCCTCATGGGAGCAGTTTTGTTGCCGGCGCGGTAGCAGAGTTCGTGGAAGACGGCAAGAAGCTCTAGATTTCAATAAGTCCTAGGTAAAATACGGATCCTAATCCAGCAAGTACAATCACAGTGAATGTCGCTAGAGCCAGTTTCCTGCCCCTTTTCCTCTTCGGCTCTGGTGGCTCCGGTAGTGGTGGTAAATCAGCGGGAGGAGGTTCTAGTGTCTCGGAATTATCGCCGATTGATGGCAGGGGGGGCAGTGGGGGTAGGTCTTCCGCTTCCTCCTCGAAATCAGGATAGAGAGCGTCTAGATCCGCCAGCCCGGGAGCTTCGGGAATAGGCCCGTTCATCATTACCCATTTCTGATCAATATCGCCCCTAGTGAGGGGCGTGACTAGAACTGAAACGGCTCCTGCGGAATATGCCGCATCGTTGGCCTTAGCGAGCCGCGACTTGCTGACAACAAATATCACCCTCGCGTTGGGGTCGCTCTCTCGAATCTCCAGAGCGGCAATGTGTCCATCCATTGTTGGCAGGTTTAGACCTAGGAAAACCATGTCAGGCTTTATTCTGACATACTCGTCTACAGCCATATCCCCGTCATCACAAATCTCAGATCTCCAACCCCTTTGGCTCATTATCGACCTCAGTCTACTAGCCGTGATTCGATTCTCATGAACAATAAGAGCGGTGGGCTTCACCTCTGGGTCCATGTAGTGTCACAGGGGTTTCACTCAATAAGGAGGTGGTCGATAAGTTACGAGAGGAGCTGGTCTACTAGCCAGTTCGGATCGAACGGCTCTAGGTCGTCGTAGCCCTGCCCTGTTCCTGCCAGTACAATAGGCCTGCCAGTTGCATGAGAGATAGAAAGAGCGGCCCCTCCACGAGCATCGGTATCTAGTTTACACAGAGCGGCACCATCGAAGGTCAGCCTTTTCTGGAACTCGACCGCCTGGGTCACAGCATCGTTACCCGCAAGAGCGTCTGCTACGAATATCACCAGATGGGGTTTTGTCACTCTGTGTACCTTCTGAAGCTCCTCCATCAGGTTGGCCTTGTTCTGCATTCTTCCAGATGTGTCGATGATTACCACCTCGTCTCCCTTGGCCCTGGCGCTCTCAATAGCGTCTCTGGCTACAGCAGCCGAATCTCCACCTCTCTGGCTCTTGATGCACCTGACCCCCAGACGTTCTGCGTGTGCTGCTAGTTGGTCTATTGCTCCCGCTCGAAATGTGTCCGCAGCAGCGAGAACAACGCTGAACCCCTGGTCATCCAGCCTCTTTGCTATCTTGGCTGAGGTCGTGGTCTTGCCAGTACCATTGACGCCCACCATCATAACAACTACAGGAGTATCAGTTGAAACTAGATCCCGTATAGTCTTGTCAAAGTCCCAGTATCCAGACCGGAGAAGAGAGAGGAGTGCTCCCCTGAGTGATCTTTCTACCACCTGATCCAATGAAGCTCCGCGACCTACCCTAGAACCGATAAGATGGGCCCGGAGGCTGTCGATTAGATCAGAAGATGCATCATGACCCATGTCGAAAGAGAGTAGTTCGTCCTCTAGGTCCTGAAGAATAGAGTCCAACACACGGCCTCCGCTAATTACCATCCCCCCTTTCTTTGTTTGGTACTCTGAAATATCGATTTCAAACTTCACATCCGATTGAATCAGCCTCCTTCCGGTGGTCGAATCCATTTCGCCGCTTTCCTTTGGGTGGGACTTCGGTCTTTCAGAAGCTCTTAGTGCCATATCTCTGGCTGCTAGTTTCCTTTCCTTGGAACTGGTCGGTTTTTGGAATGGATCTTCTAGGTCGGCTTCGAATTCATCCCATTCACTTTCGGAATCGGTGTAGTGGTTTCCATCATTCCTGGAGTCTTTTTCCTCCTCTACTTTCCTTATTTCTGCTTCCAGTGTTTCTCTCTTTTGAAGTGCATCCTCTGCTTCTGCGGATCCATCCTCGGCAGTTAGTCCGATTTCCTGATCGGCCTGCTTGATCTTCTTGCGAAATCTGTCGAAGAGCCCCATAGTCAGTCCTCAGTCGTCAAGGGTTAGCTCTGTTCCCCTCTTCCTTCTAGTCTTCCTCTTGGCAGGGACATCTGTTGATTGGTGTTTTTCGTTTGATATATCCTCGGAAGGAGGCTGTGCTGCCTCCACGGTGTCATTGAACTTGGTAGCCAGTTCGACCACGTGTTTTTCCAGTTCTTCGTACTCCTTTCTTAAGGAGGTCAGTATTTGGTTCAATTCCTCATTTCTCTTACTCAGAATCTCGGCTGCCTCTTCTCTAGTCTTCTCGGCCTGGACCCTGCTGCCGATATCAATAACTGCTCCTGCGTCGGCCGGAATATCGGCAACGAGTTGAACTCCTGCTCCGAGAGGAATCATGGCGCCTTTGGCTCCATCTTGCGATATTGACTGGAGGGCTTCCAAGGCATGTCCTTGTTCCAGCTTTATTCCTTCCAGGTTCCGAACCTTTTGCTCTAGAGATTGGAGCCTGTCCCGGTTAACCTCAACCAATTGGGCAATCCTCTGAAGCTCCATCCTATCTGGCTCGGTCATGCTCTACGGGACGCAGGGAGTGCAATGAATGCGTCGCCGCGATTGTTCTTTGTCACTTTCAGATTTCAAGAGGGGGCTACTCCCCATCCCAGATTCCTTCTGAGATCATGAAATCCATCACCCTCTCTGAGACATTGGCTCTATTGCCTCCTCTCACACCTGTGGCAGAGACCTCGAAAACCTCGGCAGGGATGTCCTGTGCTTCTCTGACCTCGTAACCCACCTTCCGACCGTAAGAAACCGCCTCGATGTCTGGCATTATCCATGCCTCCACATCTTCGTCTACGTATCTGTACTCAATCATTCTCTTACGGAGGAGGGCGGAGTATGGGTCCTTCTCTGAAACCGGGGTATCTCTAATACCCACTATGACCCTCTTGCCTTGGTCTAGCTCCTGCTGAATCAACCATTCGTGACCTACATGCAATGGCTGCCAACGGCCCGGTAGCAAGACTGCCTTACTTTTCTCGAAGAGATGGGAGAGTTGGTCCACCATGTCATCGACGGTGTGACCGTCCTCGCCGCTCGAGTCGAGTGTGAAGTGGGCGCACTTGGGTTCATCGAACGGATCTGAAATGCCTGTGAAATTTGATATCTCGCCGGATCTGGCCTTGGCGTATAGTCCCTTTACATCCCTTTGCTCGCACACCTCTAGAGTGGTGGAGACGTGGACCATAACAGAGTCCTCTGGTAGAATATCCAGAATCTTCTCTCTGACGTTCTCGTAGGGTGTGATGAACGAGCATATCACCGGAGTGTGCTTGGAGAGCAATGTTGCCATCTTTGCAATCCCGAGGAGGTGTCTTTCTCTTCCCTCTCTGGAGAAGTCTTGGTTGGAGAAAAAGTCCCTGATGGTATCCCCGTCCAGAAGTTCGGCCCCAAACCTTTCACACGCCGCCTCCGCAATAGTCGTCTTTCCGGCTCCTGAAAGCCCAATTAGCCATACTACCTTGTTTACCATGTTAGAACCCTATCTAGCGCGGCGACTCGCGTCGGTCATTTAATCCTGATTCTGAGACCAAACGTCGTTCCACTTGGTGCTGCAAGCTACCAAGAAGTATGGATTCAGAACATCATCGACCAAATCATAGTCCAGTGGCTCGCATGCCGGGGACAGGACCACCCCCCCTGCTGCTTCCACAACTGCGTGGGCTGCAGCGATATCCCAGCACGAGGTTGGGCCGAACCGAGGATATAGATCGGCTGAACCATCTGCAACTATACATGCCTTGAGAGAAGAGCCCATTCTTACAAGTTCGTGCTCTCCAACGTCTTTCGCGAATTTCTCGTCCTTTTCTGCCCTGTGGCTTCCACTGGCCACGAGTCGCGTTGGTGAGGCTACATGTTTGTTCACAGATATTGCCGAGGTATCGGAGTCGACCTGTCGTGTAGCCGGAACATCGACACCCCCGAACCAAGTTGTTCTATTCGCAGGTGCGTGAACGACCCCGAAAATTGGCTTCCAACGGTACCCCTCCCTCTTCATCAGAGCTATGTTTACGGTAAACATTCCATTTCTTTTGATGAACTCCTTCGTTCCATCGAGTGGATCTACTAGCCATGCTAGTTTGCTTTGGTTTGGGTCGCCTACTCTTCCCTCTTCGGAGACCACTGGAGTTTCTGGATCGATATTTTCCAAGCCTCTGATGATGGTTTGGTGTGCCGCCAAGTCTGCTTTGGTGAGGGGCGAGTTGTCTTCCTTCGATTGCACCTCAATGTCGTCCGATGAGTGGTAGACGTCCATTATCGCCGAGCCTGCCTCGATGGCAATTCCTACGATTTCTAGATGGTCGAATTGCATAGGGTCCTCCCTAGAAGTCTTCGAGCTCATCGGCGTGTTCTTCGAGTTTCTTCCTCGCTTCCTCACTCAAGTAGAACAAGAAAGGATCCTCGTCACCCATGATTTCCTTCCAGGAGGACATTGCCCTAGCCCAAATCTCCTCTCTCGAATTCCAATCAAGCATCCTATCTACAAACTTGCAGTACCTCTGAATCTCCTCATCCTCCGGGGCAACCCTACGGAGAATCTCATTTGTCTGAGCAACGACTATTCCCCAAGTTGGGTTCAGTTTGTAAGTCGTGAAGGGGTTCCTCTCTTGGTTTACTGTAATGTGATCTCTCCAAAGGCCGAACGTAACGTCATATGAGAAGCCAACGATCAGTACAATGCCGAGAACTAGGGCTGCGATGGAAATCAGGCCTATGTACGTCATTGGGACGAATAGCATCGTCTGATCGGAAGCAAATCTCCATGAAACGTAAGGCCAAACCAGAAGTGTGATCGTGGCAGTCCAGAAGCCCAAGCTAATCATGGCTTGGCTTTGCTGGATACGCCAATATTGGCGCATTGCCCACTTCTTCATATTGAGGCCTCCGGAGCGTCGGCTTTCACAATTACTCACTTAGGTACGGGTAAAACGGCGAAATAGCCGCTACTCTTCCTCGCTCTTGGTTTGGAGGCTTATGCGATTAGAAGTGCCGAAGTGAGCGACCACCGTGGGTGCTGTTGATTCGGAGGGATCTACCTCGGATATATCGTCGATAACAACGAATCGTCTAGTTACCCTGTGCCTACTACCAAAGTTGGACAATACCCGTTCCATCGCGTCTTCCTTGTTTGCTGCGACTACATCGACTGAGTATGGTTGATCCCTCTTCCCTGCCCTGAACGAGCCCGTCGCTCTGAATGCCTTCATGGCGCGGCCGAGATAGGGCCCTGATTTAACCGAAGCGGGTGAGTAGTTCCTCAAGGTTCAAGTGAGCGTGGGTTTGGTTGGTTACGAGCCAGCATGACCGTGAACACCCCCACAAAGGATGATGCGCGTGGTTTGCGGGAGCGTTTAGAAGATATTCCACGAGGGAGGCTTGTAGACGAAGTAGTATCCAGATGGGACGATATGATTCGTCTGGAGGGTGAGGTCGCAAGCCTCAGGCGTAGAGTAAGAGAAGCAGAGTTGGTGGCGAGGGGTTCGGGTACCGACGGGGCGATGCTAAGCGATTTGGAGGAGAGGTTGCGTGTAGCTGATTCGAGAGTTAGGCAGTTAGAGGGCGTCTTGGAAAACGAGAAGGCCCGTAGAAAGGGGGCCGAGGCCGATTCTGGCAGACTCTCTGAACTAC
>MDSX01063246.1_pt1 | contig 13021 bp, 13 predicted proteins | sample 811141 | NCBI WGS metagenome assembly MDSX01 (sample SAMN05326642, study PRJNA326480) | marine metagenome | isolation source: seawater | place: Atlantic Ocean: South East | collected 2010
CCAGAGGCCTGTGTTTATATCTTGCACCGATAATAGCTATTTTTGCCGCACCTTTCTTTACCGACAGATTTGGAAAGAAAAATACTGTGATGTATATATGGTCGTTTCAAATAATATTTGCAGCGCTACCTTTTGCGCTTAGATATTCTGACCTAGTATTTGGTACATCCTTGTTTCCAGTAAATGGAAGCCCTTATCTTTTACCAACATTATGTGTTCACGTAGTAATTAATGTTTCTGCAGCTATCATAGTCTTTGCAACACTAGCTTCTATGCTTATGGATCTTGTTGAAGAGATTCAATTAAAGACTGGTAGAAGAGAGGAAGGAATGCTTTTTTCAGCTAGAAGTTTTGCAGATAAGGCTGTGAGTGGTTTTGGTCTTACTTTTGCCGGAATAATTCTTTCACTTATCTCTTTCCCTGAAAGTACAGTAATTAGGGAACAACTTAATGGAGAGGTTCCTTCTGATGTATTAGCTAACCTTGCATTATGGTACATACCTATTTGCATAATCGCTTATGGGTCAGCTTTATCTTTAGTTTCTGGATACACTTTAACTCGAGATGAACATGAACAAAATGCAGCAAACCCTGATACTAAAGTCTGGAAAGATACTTAATGCTTTTGACATGCACTTATAGGTCTCCAATTGGAGAAATAGGTTTATTAAAAGAAAATGATAATTTAATAAAAGTATCCTTCATAGATACTGCTTTTAAATATCTTGATGTCATTAATAGTCCAAGCGAATTTAAAGAAGTTATTACGCAACTTAATGAATATTTTTATGAAGGTAGAAATAAGTTTGAAATTCAATATACATTTTTATCTACAACTTTTAGATCAAGAGTCTATAAAGAAATGAGTAAGATTGCTTATGGAACAACACTTTCTTACTCAGACTTAGCTACAAAAGTCGGTAAACCAAGAGCTTTCAGGGCAGTTGGCACTGCCTGTGGAAAAAATCCACTACCTATAATTATTCCCTGTCATCGAGTGAAAGGGAAATCCAGTTTAGGAGGTTTTACAGGTGGATTAGATATTAAAAAGTTTCTCTTAAGGCTTGAAAGCAATTAAAATTCAATCATGAGTGTAATCGTATCAATTGAAAAAAAATTAAAAGAAGTAATAAATCCTAGCCACTTGGAAGTTATTGATGAAAGTTACCTACATAATGTAGAACCTGGAAGGGAATCTCATGTAAGGATTGTTGCTATCTCGAAGAGCTTCGAGGGCCTAAATTTAGTTAAAAGACATCAACTTATCTATGCTGAAATTCAGGAAGAGATATCTGGTCCTATACATGCTTTGTCTTTACACACCTTTACGGAAAGTGAGTGGACAGCAAAGAATAAAGAAGCCGAACCTTCTCCAGACTGCTTAGGTGGAAGCAAGAACGATAACTAGTTAAGTTAGAATGACAGAAAATCATGTCGTCACCTTTTATGTCATAGAAAGAGTAAGTGACTATAAGAGGGTGGGAAGAACAGTAGAACGTTACTGTAAGAAAAATAATATTGTTGGTACTTTTTTCTCTACACCTCAAGGTATTAATACCACTCTATCTGGAGCTAAGAAAGCATTAATAGGGTTAATCGCTTTATTGAACACCAAATTTAGATTTCAGATAAAAGACCAAACTTGGTCTATAGCTAAGACACTTCCTTTTAAAAGACTGAAAATTAAATGCAGAGAAAGATTGCTGCCACTCAAGGGAAATTTTGATCCTGTTGAATCTAGAGGAGTTCATTTAGATCACGCTGATTGGAATAAACTTATTACAGATCCTAATACTATTGTTATAGATGTCAGGAATGATTATGAAACAGAAATAGGTTCTTTTAAAAACTCTTTGATACCTAATATGGCTAACTTAACAGAATTACCAGAATTTATTGATAGGCAATTAATGAAGGATAAGGATAAGAAAATAGCCATGTTTTGTACCGGTGGCATTCGATGTGAGATTGCATCTTCTTATATGATAGATAAGGGTTTCGATGATGTATACCAGCTTGATGGGGGAATTTTAAGATACTTAAAGGAAGTTGGTGAGCATAATTTATGGGAAGGAGAGTGCTTCGTGTTTGATGAGAGAGTGACTGTAAATAAAGAACTTCAACCAGGAGAGTATTATCAATGTTTTGGTTGCAGGAGACCTCTTACAGAATCAGATCTTCAGTCTGAGTATTATGAAAAAGGTGTTTCTTGTCATAAGTGTTTTAGCACTTCGTCGCAAAAAGATAAGGAAAGGTTTGCTCAAAGACAGCTTCAAATAGACTTGGCTGAAGAAAGGGGACATGTACATATGGGCACTGATGCTAAACAAAATAAGATATAGGCATGTCAAAATTACTTTCCAAATATATTACTTCCTCTCCAAAGATACTTTTAACCTTATTCTCTTTGGCTTTAATTTTTTCTCTTTCCAATTTTACCAATTTTAAATTAGATGCATCTTCTGATTCCTTAGTTCTTGAAAGTGATGATGACCTAAAATATTACCGAGAAGTTAATGCGGACTATTCTTCATCAGATTTCTTAATTGTTATATTTGATCCAAAGGAGGATTTATTTTCCCAACAAACTATTTCTAAAGTTAGAGAAATGGTAAGTGTTTTCGAGGAAATTGATGGAGTAGAGTCAGTTCTAAGTTATTTGGATGCACCTTTGCTCTTTAGTCCAAAAATGGGTATGAGTGAATTAGCTGATAACTTACGTACTATTGAGAGCGAAGATGTTGATAAGGATCTAGCTAGAGTAGAATTTAAAAATAGTCCTCTTTACACAGAACTTCTAGCAGATGTAGATGCACGTTATACCGCTATGCAGTTATTGTTGGAAGATAATGAAGAATATGAGCTAGCCATTAGTAAACGTTATGCAATTCTTGATCTCATTAACTCCAATCAATATTCACCCATTATCCATGATCTTGCCCTAGAAGAAATCAATCTAGAGATCAAAACACTAAACACTAGGCTGTCTTTAGAAAGGGATAAATTGATAGAGTCTACAAGAATTGCAATTAGTAATTTTGAAGATAGTGGAGATCTATTTCTGGGTGGGACCGCGATGATCGCCTCAGATATGATAAGTTTCATAAAAAGCGATCTTCAATACTTTGCATTAGGTGTTTTAATCATGTTTGTTATCACTCTGAGCGTCATCTTTAAAAAAGTGCGTTGGGTGGTCATGCCATTAGTGTCCAGTGCTCTAATAGCTTTATTTGTTATAGGATTCTTAGGCTGGATGGATTGGAGGGTTACAGTTGTTTCTTCTAATTTTATTTCCTTGTTATTAATAATTTCTATTTCTCTAACCATACATTTAATAGTTAGATATCAAGAATTATTTGAATCTAACCCTTCTTTAGATAAGAAAGAACTTGTTTCTTTGACTGTTGAGCAGATGTTGAAACCTTGTTTTTATACAGCTTTAACTACAATTATTGCATTCGCCTCACTGGGAGTTAGTGAGATAAAGCCTGTTATAGATTTTGGTAAAATGATGGTAGCGGGAATATTTTTTGCATTTATATTTTCTTTTATTTTATTTCCTATATTCATGCTTCTTTTCACAGAAAATCAAGGAAAAGAATCAAAAGACTTTAGTAAAGGGGTTACGGTAGTATTTTCATCCTTAACAGAAAAATTTAGTAACTATATTATTTTTGCAGCTATTTTTCTTTTTTCTATCTCTCTTTATGGTGTAAACCAATTAACTGTTGAAAATAGATTCATAGACTATTTCAAACCTAGTACTGAGATATATAAAGGAATGGAATTACTGGACACTAAACTAGGCGGAACTGCACCTTTAGACATAGTTATTAATGCACCTCCGGATTGGGATCGAGCTATAGAAGAAGAAAATTTTGATGATGATTTTGGGTTCGAAGATGACGAATCTAATAATGGGTATTGGTGGAATACTATTTCTTTAGATCAACTAGAAGAAATACACGATTATTTAGACTCACTTCCTGAAATTGGGAAGGTTCTCTCTGTTGCGAGTGGAATAAAAGTTGCGAGGGAATTAAAAGATGGTGAACCTTTATCTGAATTGGATTTAGCTTTGGTAAAGAATATGTTGCCAGAGGATATTAAAGAAAATTTATTAAGCTCATATATAAGTGATGATGAGAATCAAGTAAGAATATCCGCTAGAGTCATTGAATCTGCTGAAGGTCTTAATAGAAATGAACTCTTGAGTAACATTTCAGAAACTCTTCAGGTCGAATACAAGCTTGATAAGAATCAATTTAGACTTACTGGTCTGGCAGTTTTATATAACAATATGCTACAAAGTTTATTTGATTCACAGATAGGTACTATTGTTATCGTATTTACTATTATTTTCTTTATGTTCTTGATACTGTTCCGTTCGTTATATTTATCAATCATAGGCATCATTCCTAACCTCTTGGCGGCCACTGTTGTGCTTGGAACGATGGGATTATTTTCGATACCTCTTGATATTATGACTATTACTGTCGCCGCTATAAGTGTTGGAATGGCAGTAGATAATACGATTCACTATATCCATCGCTTTAAGAAAGAATTTAATAGTACAGGAATTTATAGAGAGTCTATGAAGAATAGTCATCGAACAATTGGAAGGGCAATGTTTTATACATCTCTAACAATTATTCTGGGTTTCTTAGTATTTGCTACGTCTAATTTTAATCCAAGTGTCTATTTTGGATTTTTTGTATCATTAGCTATGGTTATGGCATTATTAGGTGCACTTACATTATTACCACAATTGATTCTTTATTTTAAACCACTAGGAAAAGAAAAATTATAGGAGATTAGTATGGGACCTTTACAAGGACTAAAAATAATTGAAATGGCTGGAATAGGACCGGGACCATTCTGTGGAATGATCTTGGCTGATCTTGGTGCTGAAGTAATACGAGTAGACAGAGCTTCAGCTGCAGGTACGGGATCAAGAGAAGAACCGGCTAATAGGGGAAAGAAGTCTATAGCTGTAGATCTAAAATCAGAGGATGGAGTAGAAATAGTTTTAAAATTAATTGAAAAAGCTGACGCTGTATTCGAAGGCTTCAGACCTGGAGTTATGGAAAGACTAGGACTAGGACCAGACGTATGCCAGAACAGAAACGAAAGGATTGTTTATGGAAGGATGACCGGATGGGGTCAAACCGGACCTTTAGCAAATGCAGCGGGTCATGATATCAACTATATATCTTTGACAGGAGCTTTAGCGGCAATAGGAAGGAATGATTCATCCCCTGTTCCCCCTTTAAATCTAATAGGAGATTTTGGAGGGGGAGGTATGCTCCTCGCATTAGGGATTGTTTCTGCATTACTGGAAACAAAAAATTCTGGTAAAGGGCAGGTCATTGATGCCGCTATGACTGACGGCTCATCTCTATTAATGACTATGATGTATTCCATGCATCAATCAGGTTTTTGGAATCTAGAAAGACAATCCAATTTACTGGATGGAGCTGCTCATTTTTATGATACTTATGAATGTAAAGATGGAAAATTTATATCCATTGGATCTATTGAGCCACAATTCTATGAATTACTATGCGAAAAAGCAGACTTATCTAAAGATGATTTTGGTGATCAAATGAAAAGAGATACATGGGCATATAAAAAAGAACTTATACAAAAAGTCTTCTCCAATAAGACCCGTGATGAATGGTGTGAACTTATGGAAGGAAGTGATGTATGCTTCGCGCCTGTATTAGATATGAGTGAAGCCCCTAAGCATCCTCATAACGTAGCTAGAAAAACTTTTATAGAATTAGAGGGAGTAACGCAACCAGCACCTGCACCTAGGTTTAATAGGACAGAAAATGAGGTACTTTTACCTCCAGCTATAGCGGGAGAGCATTCTAAAGAAATATTAGAGTCATTGGGACTAGATAGTAATGAGTGTGAGAGATTGTTGTCTTCGGGCTCAGTAGTTTGAATAAATTACTTCTTTTAACAGGTAAAGACTGTCATTTATGCGATCAAGCTAAATTATTATTTACCGAGATAGATATAAAAAAATTTCCATTAGAAGAAGTAGATATATATTCAAAAAGACTCTATCTAGATAAATATTGGGATAAGATTCCAGTAGTACTATTTAAAGAAAAAGAATTATGTTGGCCTTTTGGGTCCAACGATATATTAGAAATATTAGAATGAGATATCAAAAAAATCTAATGAATTCATATATATAGCAGAATAAACTAATTCATCGCTTTCTTTCCTCAAACTGGCTACTTTCTTAGCTATATGTTGTAGATATTTTGGTTCATTTCTTGAAGAGTTATCTATTTTCATATCCCTTGGTAGTAAATAGGGAGCATCTGTTTCTATCATCAATTTCTCTAAAGGTATTAATGGCACTAACTCTTCTAAATGTTTACCTCTTCTTTCATCACATAACCAACCTGTGATTCCAATATAGAAACCCATATCTAAGTATTTTGTTAAAGCCTTCGAGTTACCTGTAAAGCAATGTACTACACTCTTAGGCATTTCATTTATATATGCAGACGTGATTTCTACGAATTTATTGTGCGCATCTCTCTCATGCAAAAATAAAGGCTTATCAATTTCAATAGATAGTTCTATATGGGCTTCAAAGCTTCTTAATTGATCTTCTGGAGTTGAAAAATTTCTATTAAAATCCAGACCAGTTTCACCAATACATTTAACATTATCATTTTGAAGCAGTTCCTTTATTTCTGAGAATAGTTCTATTGAATATTCTTTAGCATTGTGGGGATGTATACCAGCAGTTGAAACACAGCTTTCAGGAAATCTCTGACTTATTTCATATGCTTTCTTGCTATCTTCTAAACAACTTCCTGTTATAGAAAGTCGCTTTACACCGAGTCCATCTGCTTCTATCAGAACAGATTCTAAGTCTTTATCAAAAGATTTATGCGTTAGATTTGCTCCAATATCGAAAAATTGTTCTTGAATAAGTGGCATGATGATGACTATTATAAAACAGTAAATTTTATAGGGGGAGTTATGAGTGGACCATATGAGGGCATTAGAGTTTTAGAATTGACCTCAACTGTATCTGGACCGTTTGCCGGTATGATGCTTGCTGACCAAGGTGCTGAAGTCATTAAGGTAGAGCCGCCCGGCATAGGAGACCTTGCAAGATTCATGGGGACAATTAAAGACGGAATGGGTGCCATGTTTTCTACTCTTAATAGAAATAAAAAATGTATTTGTTTGGATTTCAAGAACGAGGAAGATCTTAATGCTCTAAAAGAGCTTGTTTCTACAGCAGATGTTTTAATTGAAAACTATAGACCTGGTATAGTAAAAAAATTAGGAATAGATTATGAGTCTCTTGCGCAAATAAACCCGGATTTAATTTACTGCTCTATTTCTGGTTATGGTCAATCCGGACCCTATAAAGAAAAAAAAGTATACGATCCTTTAATACAAGGTACAGTCGGAATACCACTTGCCCAAAATAATAAATCTCCAGAACTTATACGAACAATTATCTACGATAAAGTAACTGGGTTAACCAGTGCTCAGGCTATTTCAGCTGCCTTATATCAAAAAGCGAAAGGACAGGGGGGTCAATATCTTCCTATATCTATGATGGAATCTGCTCTTTATTATAATTGGCCAGATTTAATGATGAATTATACCTTTGATGAAGGAGGTATTAATCTGGGTGAACTAGCTGATTTATTCGAGGTATACGAAACAAATGATGGTGGAGTTGTTTTAATAATTATTGCTAATGATGAGGTATTTACTAAATTTTGTACTGTTTTTGATCTCTCGCTTCATTTAGATGAGAAATATAATAATCTTGTTTCAAGGATAATTAATAGAGAAGAGTTAACGATAGAAGTTAATAAAGTTACAAGTAAATTATCTAGTAAGGAACTAGAAGACAAAATGGATCTTGAAGGTATATCTGCTTCTATCTGTAATGAATTGAATGAAGTTTATAAAGATCCTCAGGTAATTGAGCAAGGTTCTATTGTAGAAATTGATCACCCTGAATTGGGTATTATGAGAATGCCAAAACCACCAGCTAACTTAAAAGGTCAGAGCTCTTTTCCTAGAACTCTTGCACCTATCCTTGGTTATGATAATCGGGAGGTACTTAGTTCTATAAATATTGATGATGATACAATTCAGAGAATGGAAGACAGAGAAAAACAAAACAGAGAAATGTTAGCCAGTCTTATGCAAGCAACTGAGGAGTCATAATGATCATTAAATCTTTGAACCTTATCCTAAGTATAATAATTGCTACTTGCCTTGTTATCTTACAAGAGACAATGAGTAATATTTTTTGGTTAATTTCTGTTGATATGCCTGTGTCTCTGGGAGTATTTATTTCAACCTACCTGAATAATTTATTTGCAATGAACTTATCAGGTGCCGTCCCAATGATAGCTCTTATTGCTATTGGATTTTTGATTGCTTATCTTGTGACTAGGATTATTCTTATTTGGATAAATGTACCTAGATCTTATGCGTATGCTGTAGCAGGTGCAGTTGCTATCCTGGCCATTGTACTTTTAATGCCATTAGCTTTTTATAATCTAGACATACTTGCTGGAGGTAGAAGCGTTCTTGGTAAATCTATCCTAACTTTCTTTGGATTATTAAGCGGTTATTATTTTGGAAAAACTTTAGATAAACAGAGGACATCATGATTAAAAAAATATTTTATTTATTTGCACTAATTCTTTTTACATATAGTGCTTCTTCTCAGGAACAAGAATATAAGTATGAAATCATAGCTGAAAACCTTAGCCATCCTTGGGGTATAGCTGTTATAGATAATGATAATATTTTATTTACAGAATTATCTGGTCAATTAAGAATTATAGAAAAAGGTGTTTTAAATCCTGAATCTATAAAAGGTGTACCTGAGATATTATTTGCAGGTCAAGGAGGTTTGTCTGGAATAATTTTAGATCCAAATTTCAACTCAAATAATAAAATATACCTCTCTTTTTCATCTCCTGATGAAGGAAGAAAAACTAATACTTTAGAAGTGATTAGTGCGACTTTAGTTTCTGGATCTTTAGAAGAGGTTAAAACTATTTTCAAAGCATCTCCTTCCAGAAAAACTGCAGCTCACTATGGAGCTAGAATGGCTTTTTTAGATGATGGTACTCTTTTAATTACATCTGGTGATGGTTTTAACTATAGGGAAGAAGCGCAGTATTTAGATAACCATTTTGGAAAAATAATAAGAATAAATACAGATGGAAGTGTTCCTAAAAATAATCCCTTTGTCTCTGTAGAGAAAGCTAAACCTGAAATTTGGTCTTATGGACATAGAAATCTGCAAGGCATTGTGGTTGTTGATGGTGTTGTATATGAAAATGAGCACGGACCAATGGGTGGAGATGAATTAAATATTGCTGAGCCTTCAAAAAATTATGGCTGGCCGGCCATTACTTATGGTAAAGATTATAGTGGAGCTACCATTTCTCCCTTTACAGAGAAAGAAGGAATGGAACAACCTATTAAATATTGGGTACCCTCTATAGCCCCTTCAGGTATGGCATATTATGAAGGCAATGAATTCCCTGAATGGACTAATAGTTTATTCATATCAGCTCTGGTACCAGGAGATGTAAGACGTTTAGAGATCTCAAAATCTCAAATAACAAAGGAAGAGATATTGTTTAGTGACTTAGGTAGAGTAAGAGATATTGCCACCTCACCTGACGGAAGTCTAATTTTGGCTACTGATGGACCTAAAGGAAAATTAGTAAGAGTTATTAATAAATAAAGGAGTAAATTATGTGGGCTAGATTAATATCAGGAATTATTGGAGCTTTTATGCTTTTACAGGCTTTAAACTGGTTATTTGATCCATCATCGGCAGCGGCAGGATTATCTATGTCCCTTCTGGAAGGGGAAGGAGGAAACACACAAATAGGAGATTTTACTTCTTTCTTTTTTACAGCAGGTTTAATGGCAATTATAGGAGCTTATAGAAATGAGCATCTATGGTTATATACAACTATTTCTTTATTAGGTTCAGCGGCAATATTTAGAATTTCGGCTGGAATATTTCACGGAACAGAATATTTAGCCTCTGCTATTATTTTTGAGATTGTTGCTTCCGTTCTTTTATTCATAAGTGCTAGAAAGATAAAATCTGATAATTAAATTCTCAGATCAAGAAAATAGATAATCCAGTTTTCTTAAACATTAATTTTTTTAACTTTGAGATACTTTCCATAAAGAGTTGACGCCTACGTTTTTTGTGTGAGGACGATTAGATTTGGAACTCAGAGAGAAACCCAGGTTTAAAGTCTAGACAAATAGATAAACTTAGATCGCTTTACAAGCAACGGTAGTGATTTTTTTAGTGTGTATGATAAAGTCACGCTACATTTAAAAAGGAAATAATATGAAATTTAAAGGGACTGATTCTTACATCTCAACTGAAGATCTCAGTATGGCCGTGAATGCAGCCATAGAACTTGAGAAACCTCTATTAATTAAAGGTGAACCAGGGACTGGAAAAACTATGCTGGCTGAACAAGTAGCTGAATCTCTCAAGATGCCTCTTATAGAGTGGCATATAAAATCGACTACAAAAGCAAGACAAGGTCTTTATGAGTATGATGCTGTTACTAGACTAAGAGACTCACAGTTAGGTGACGAAAGAGTTAAAGATATATCTAACTACATTCAGAAAGGAAAAATGTGGGAAGCCTTCACGTCTGAAGAAAGGTCAGTTCTTCTTGTAGATGAAATAGATAAAGCGGATATTGAATTTCCGAATGATCTCCTGCAAGAAATAGATCGTATGGAATTTTATGTATATGAAACAAAAGAAACGATAAAAGCCGTGCAAAGACCTTTGGTAATTATTACAAGTAATAACGAAAAAGAACTTCCAGATGCTTTCTTGAGAAGATGTTTTTTCCATTATATTAATTTCCCAGATAGAGCGACTATGGAAAAAATTGTCAAAGTGCATCATCCAAAGGTTAAGAAGAATTTAGTTAAGGATGCCTTAGAAATATTTTTCGATATAAGAAAAGTTCCAGGAATGAAGAAAAAACCGTCTACTTCAGAATTAATAGATTGGCTGAAATTGCTAATGGCTGATGATATTCCTGATGAGATCTTTAAAAATAGAGATCCTTCTAAAGCGATACCGCCTCTATATGGTGCTCTAGTTAAGAATGAGCAAGATGTACAGCTTCTTGAAAGACTGGCATTTATGGCAAGAAGAGAAGGTAATACTAACTAATCGATGTTCATATCTCTTTTTAACACTCTAAGAGCTACAGGAATTCCTTGTTCTTTAAGGGAATTGCTTGATCTTATAGCTGCAGTAGATAAGAGGCTTGCTTTCGCTGATATGGAGCAATTTTATTTTTTAAGTAGAGCTATCCTTGTCAAGGATGAGAAACATTATGATAAGTTTGATAGAGCGTTTGATATCTACTTTAAAGGCATTGAAAGTATTGATGATATCTTAGAAATGCTGATACCTGATGAATGGTTGAAAGCGGAATTTGAAAAACATCTTACCGAAGAAGAATTGAAAGAAATTGAATCTCTTGGAGGGTTAGAAAAACTTCTTGAGGCGTTTAAAAAGAAACTAGAAGAACAAGAAGAAAGACATGAAGGGGGAAGTAAACAAATAGGCACTGGAGGCACTTCACCTTTTGGTAATTCCGGAGAAAATCCAGAAGGAATAAGAGTAGGTGGAGAAGGTGGAAAAGGAAAAGCCGCTAAGGTCTGGGAAGCCAGAGATTTCAGAAATCTAGATGACGATGTAGAACTTGGAACACGTAATATGAAGGTTGCCTTGAGAAGATTAAGAAAACTCATAAGAGATAGTGCAGATGAAGAATTCGATCTAGACAATACTATTAGCTCAACTGCTAAGAAAGCTGGTCTTTTAGATGTGAGATTCAGACCTGAAAAAAGAAATGCTGTTAAAGTTTTAGTTCTATTCGATGTTGGTGGTTCAATGGATCCGCACATTAAAATTTGCGAAGAATTATTCTCTGCTGCTAAAACAGAATTTAAGAATCTTGAATATTTTTATTTCCATAATTTTATTTACGAGACTGTATGGAAGGACAATAGAAGAAGACAAAATGAAAGAATTTTTACAGAAGACATAATTCATAAATACTCAGCTGACTATAAAATAATTTTTGTTGGTGATGCAACGATGGCTCCATATGAGATTACCAATCCAGGAGGAAGTATAGAACACTGGAATGAAGAAGCAGGAGCTCTTTGGATGAAACGAATGGTTGGAATCTATGACAAACTAGTTTGGCTAAATCCTGTACCAGAGGAACACTGGGAATATAGCGCTTCTGTTGAACTTACTAGGAGTCTTGTTGAAGATAATATGTTTCCTTTGACTATAAGGGGTCTTGAAGACAGTATGGCTTTTCTGAGTAAGTAAACTCATGAAAGCTCTTTCAATTTCAAATCTTAAAAAAGAATATGCTGGCGGTTTGCAAGCATTAAAAGGCATTGATCTAGATGTTGAGCAAGGTGATTTCTTTGCATTGTTAGGCCCAAATGGAGCTGGTAAATCAACCACTATAGGCATCATAAGTTCATTGGTTACAAAAACATCTGGTCAGGTAAAAATATTAGACATAGATATTGATGAAAATCACTCTTTAGCAAAGAAGAAACTTGGTGTAGTTGGTCAAGAAGTCAATTTTAATCAATTCGAAAAAGTCGGTGACATTATTAGAAACCAAGCTGGATATTACGGACTAAGTTTTAAAGAAGCTCGTGATAATGCTAAACATTACATGAGAAAATTAGATATCTGGGATAAAAGGAATGAGCAGGCACGTAAACTATCTGGAGGTATGAAACGAAGGGTAATGGTTGCGAAGGCCTTAGTTAATAACCCTGATTTATTAATATTAGATGAACCAACTGCGGGTGTTGATATTGAACTTCGTCAACAATTATGGGCTTATATAAGAAAACTTAATGAACATGGGACAACAATTATTTTAACAACTCATTATCTTGAAGA
>MDSX01091612.1_pt1 | contig 13021 bp, 4 predicted proteins | sample 811141 | NCBI WGS metagenome assembly MDSX01 (sample SAMN05326642, study PRJNA326480) | marine metagenome | isolation source: seawater | place: Atlantic Ocean: South East | collected 2010
CGTTTGATGGTAATGTAACTGGTAATTTAACGGGAACCGCATCTAATGCCAGTGGTGCGACTGGAGACTTCTCAATAGCAGATAAGATTGTTCACACTGGTGACACTAACACTGCCATCAGGTTTCCTGCTGCTGATACATTTACAGTAGAGACTGCTGGTAGTGAAGTAGCACGTTTTGATTCCAGTCAAAGGTTATTGATTGGTGCAAATTCCAGTACTTCAGTTGCTAGTGAATCTACTCGTTTGCAAGTTGTAGGAGCTACTAATGATTCTTCAAGAGTTTCAATTATCAATAATGGAAATAACAGTGGTGGTGGCGGAATACAAATTGCAAAAGCAAGAGGTGCTGGTGGAACTATAGTTCAAAATAACGATGAAGTTGGTCACGTTATTTTTGCTGCAGGTGATGGTACTGATTTCGCCTCAATCTCATCTCAAATTTCATGTGAGATTGACGGTACACCTGGAGGAAATGATGTTCCAGGAAGATTGACATTCCACACAACAGCCGACGGAGCAGCATCACCAACAGAAAGACTTCGTATAGATTCAAATGGTAATCTTGGTATTGGTGAGAATTCTCCTGCCACTAAAGTACATATTAAAGGAACTACTCCAACTTTAAGGATAGCCAATGGAACATCACAAGTTGCAGAAATAAAAGCAGACACGTCTGCTACAATGTTTAGAACAACAACTAATCATCCGTTGTTGTTTGGTACTAATGATACAGAAAGACTTCGTATTGGATCATCAGGACAAATTGGTATTGCTGGTGCAAACTATGGATCATCTGGTCAAGTATTAACATCTAAGGGTTCTGGTTCTGCAGTAGCTTGGGAAAGTGTCAGTGTTGGACTTACCACAGAGGCAGCAACTGTTACTAATGGACAAACAACCCTCTTAGATCTTGGTAGTGCTCAAGATCATAAATTAACTTGCACTGGAACTGTAACAATTTCTTGTACTGGTGGAACAGAAGCAGAAAGTCATACAGTAAGAATTATCAACTCTGGTATTACAACTGTAGGATTTAGCACATACTTCTTATTCCCATCAGGTTCTACACCAGTATTACCTACTGCAAGTGGAGCAATTAGTTTAATTTCATTCACGGTAAATAGGGTAGGAGCAGGTGGAACACAACTACTTGCTGGCGCATCACTTAACTTTAGCTGAGGGTAGATAAATGGGAATAGCATTACCTCAGGTAGTTACATCTGATAGGGCATCTGGTGCTCAGGTTATTGATGGTAGTTTGAAGTTTGTTGATGGTTCCTCTCAACAATTGACAAAAACTTTTAGTTCTGCTGGCAATAGAAGAACAAATACTTTCAGTTGTTGGATAAAAAGGAGTGGTGTTCAATTAGAGAATATTTTCAGTGCTAGTAGTGGAACTGGAACTAATCACAATTTTATAAGATTTAATAGTGGTAAAATTGAATTTTACATGAATGAAACATCTGAAGGTTCAAAAGTTCCTGCTGTTCAGCACAGAGATATTGGATGGTATCATCTTGTTTTTATTATAGACACTACAAATAGCACTGCTGATGACAGGATGAGAATCTATGTTAATAGTGTAAGATTAGCCCCACCATTAACCACATTTGATACTAGCAATAATCCATCTCAAAACTATCAAGGATATTTTGGATCTAATGTAAAGCATACTATTGGATCAAAACATAATGACAGTCAGTATTATGATGGACAAATGTCTCAGGTCTATTTCATAGACGGACTAGCACTTGAACCTGAAAATTTTGGATTCACTGACCCACTCACAAATACTTGGAGACCTAAGAAGTTTAGTGGAACCTTCCCCTCAGACACTGCTGCATCATCAATATTTTCATCAAACACATTATTAACTTGGGCAGGAGGAACAACAGAAAGTAACTGGGCATTATCTAATTCAAATAAAACAGCAACATACTCTGGAAGCAGCAGTTATTCTGATGTATATACTGCAGCATTAAATTCATCAACTACATATGCATTTAGATTAACTAGCACTGGAGTAGACAGTAATGGTGGATGGTTTTTTACTGCTAGCACTGGTGTTAGTGGCACTCATCCAGATGAAAGAGGTGGTGATACTTTAGGACAAAGAGCAAATGAAACTACTCTTGGTGCTCATGGAACTTTTGCAACTGCAAACAGTGTCAGTGCAGGACAAGGTGCGATGTCTGGATTTGGTGATTCGCAACCATCAGCGGGATCAGATATTGATTTTATTGTTAATATGACTGCCAGAAAAGTATGGGTTAAGGCAGCTAGTTCTGGATCTTATGTAGGTGGAGGAGATCCAACTAATTCAAGTTCAACTGCAAGTTTCTTATTGCCATCTGGAACAATTTATTTTGGAAATGTTCAATATGATGGAGGTACGGTTACATATGGTGATGATGCTACTTTTAATCAGAGTTTCTACCTCCCATTGGATGGAAACTCACCAATTGGAGAAGATAAATCTGGTAAAGGAAACAACTGGACACCAGTAAACTTTGGTGGTTCAGTAGCACTTGATAACCCACATGTATCTGGTGCAAGACCAATCTTGAATACACTTCCTGGTGGAACTCAGGCAGGAGTTGGTGTATTTGGAAGTAAAGAAAATGTAGGATATGCTGTCACTGTAGCTCCAAAAACTGGTGGAGGTAATGCATATTATCTGGATGGTGTAGAAAGACCAGCTCTAACTGGATTAATTCGCGGTGCTACCTATACCTTTAACACAACAGATTCAACAAATGACACTCATCCATTTGTCTTTGGAACAACTGCAGAGGGTGATAATTACAATGATGGTGTAGCAAGAAGTCATAATGATGGAACTACTTGGAGTAGTTCAGTAACAGCAACTAATGGTTTTAAAAGTGGATTACCTGCTTCACAGGCATTTGATGGAGATGAAGATACAAGGGCTGGTAATGATAACTCTAGTGGTGCTGGTAATCTTACTTTTACTTTAGACTTAAAAAATGTTCATAAGGTTGAGGTTCGCACAGGACTTAATAATACAGTTACAATTAATGGCAGTACTAATGCTGGCACAGCAGCATTAGATCCTCAGTATATTGTATACGAACCAGGATCAACATTTAATCTTACTGAAATAAAAATTACATCAAATGGTCAATCTGGGTATAGATCTGATCTCTTTGCAATCAAAGTCGATAATGTTTTATTAAGAGATTCAACTGACAATAGATACACTGCAATTACTGTCCCACATAATGCGCCCAACACCTTGTATTATCATTGTGGTGTTCACTCTGGTATGGGTAACAGTATCAGTGACATAACAACTGATGAGACCAAGGCTGACCCTTATGCTTGGAGGAATGTTCTTGCACTTCCATTGGTTGGTAGTAATAGTGATTTAAGTAATTCTGTCAACTGCACAAGCACAACAAAAGGCATGACTAACCGTGGAGATGCCGCAGCATCTTCTGACACCAGCAATTTTTATGTTGGTAGTTTTGAATTTGATGGTAGTGGTGATAGTATTACATCCCCATATCGAAGTGATTTTGATTTTACATCAGGTGATTTTACTGTTGAGTGCTGGGTAAGACAAGATGATACCAGTAGTTTTGATGTATTTGTTGGTAAATATGGTGGGTCAAGTAGTGGTGAGTTTATTGTAGGAAAGAACGCAAACACACCTACATTTTATTGGCAAGATAGCAGTGGAAATGCAAATATAAATGCTACTAATTTTAGAGGAAATACTTCTAGTTGGTATCACATGGCATGTGTGAGAGAGGGAAATGTATTCACGATGTATATCAATGGTGTCTGTGAAAACTCTACCACTGATTCCACCACAATTAAAACAACAAATATGAAATTATCAATAGGTAGTGAAAATGGTGCATCAGATAGTCCTTTTGATGGGTATCTGCAAGATGTTCGTATCTATAAAGGAGTTGCAAAGTATTCTGGAACAACAGTAGGAACTCAGTATTTTGTTCCTGCATCAACCTCACCTGATATTCTCCCAGACACTCCATCAGGTGTAAGTGGCAGTTCTGAACTCACCAAGATTACTGATGGTGCTGTGAGTTTTGATGGAAGTGATGATTATTTGTCATTTGCTACCAATTCTGATTTTGGATTGGCAAGTGGAGATGACTTTACAATTGAGTGCTACACATATGCCGAAGCATATACAAATAGTACTTCTTACTCTGAAATAATAAGACAGGGCACAAGCAACGCTGGATCTGATGGTATTTTCTTTCACGTTAATTCTTCTGGAACAGTTAGTTTTAGAATGTCTGGTACAACCAAAACAACTACAGGTACGGTTAATATTGGTGGTTGGAATCATATTGCAGTTAGCAGATCAAGTGGAACTGTTTACATATCAATAAATGGAATGGTTGAAAATCATGGTTCTGTAACAAATTCATCTACTACTGGCGATTTTAGAATTGGTGCAGACTTTGGAGAAAATAATTTTTATAAGGGACAACTCTCAAATGTGAGATTTGTCAAAGGAACTGCACTCTACACGTCAAGATTTACACCACCAACATCAGCACTCACAAATGTAACTAACACAAAACTTCTGTGTTGTCAGTCTAATATTTCTGCAATAACTGCTGCTGTATCTCCTGTAACTATCACAGCAAACGGAAACGCAGTAGCAACCAACTTCAACCCATTCAACACTGATATCAACACAGTTCGTGGACAAGAGACTGGTTATTGTACTTTTAATGTATTAAGGGAAAGAACTGCTGGATACAATCCAACCTTTAAAGATGGTAATCTCTTTATGGATGGAAGAGGTGATGGAACTGGAACACTTTCTGCACAGAGTGGTAAATTCTATTTTGAAGTTACAGTTGATACTGTAGGTAGTGGTGGTCAAATTTTTCTTGGTGTTCAAAATGCTGCATATACTGGTACAGAAAGGAATTGGGGTAATGATAATATAGCTGCTATTAGAGATACTGGTGTTTTCTATGGAACAGGAATGACAGGAACTGCTGGAACTTATACAACAGGTGATACATTGTCATTTGCTTTTGATGTGGACAATAATAAATTGTATATTGCCAAGAATGGTGTTTATTTTAATGGTGGAGTTCCTTCACAGGGAACAGGATTTACTCATAGTGGGATTAACTTCCCAGGTGGATATACACCCATTGTTTCTGATAGTCAAACAGGTCAGAAATATAGATTGAATTGTGGACAAAAACCCTTTAAGTTTCCACCACCAGATGGTTTCCAAACACTGAATGCTGCTAATGTTCGTCCAGAGACTGTGATTGCTCGTCCTGATCAGTATGTTGGTGTTATTAAATATGTTGGTGATGATGCAACAACTCACGCTATCAGAGGTCTTAATTTTGGTGCAAAACCAGATCTAGTTTGGATCAAGAATAGAGATCAAACTGAAGTGCAATTATGGAAAGACACTGTAAGAGGTGTGGCAAGTGCGATTTATTCTTCTAGCACTCAGGCAGCAGATACTGGATCCACATATTCTGATAGATTTCCATCTTTTGATTTTAATGGATTTACTGTAGGATCATCTCATTCAGGATCAAATAGTGATGGTGATAATTTTGTGGCATGGTGTTGGAAGGCTGGTGGAAACAAAAACACCTTTAATGTTGATGATGTGGGTTATGCAAGTGCTGCTGCGGCAGGATTAGATGGTGGATCACTTGCTGTTACTGGTGCATCAGTTGGAACCAAACAGGGATTTAGTATTATTAAGTTTGCCTCTGGATCATCTGGCAATAAAACTCTGTCTCATGGTCTCTTAGAGACACCAACATTTATATTGGTCAAGACCACAGGCGCTAGTAGTGATTGGTCTATTTATCATAAAGATTTGGGTGGCACTGTCAACAACTATTTGGTTTTTGGCACTGCTGCTAATGCAACAGCTTCTAATATTTGGGGAGCTGCTGTTCCAACATCATCAGTTTTTGGAATCAACCCTGGAACAACTTGTGCAACAAGTCAGGATGTAATTGCATATCTGTGGCACGATGTTCCCGGACTACAGAAATTTGGCAGTTTTGAGGGAAATGATAACGCAAACGGAACATTTGTCGAATTAGGTTTTAAACCTGCAATAGTTTGGGTGAAAGCAATAGATAGTGCTGCAACTGTAGGGGGATCTGCTGCCACCAGTTGGGGTATGTGGGATTCTGCTAGAATGCCAAATAATCCTGCAGGAAATCCACTCTTTGCTAATTTAGGCACTGATGAAAATGTGAGAGGTAATGGATCATCTGCAAACACAGGAGGAAGTGATGGTAATGGTTTAGATGGATTTCTCTTAGTTGATATGTTGTCAAATGGATTTAAATGTAGAACTGGTGCTGCTGAAATTAATGATTCCCAGACACACATCTATTGTGCATGGGCAGAATCACCAACAGTCAACTTGTATGGTGGACAGTCCAATGCACGCTAAATAACTAAAAACTAAATGAGATGGCAATAGGAAGACCCGTATCGTTAACAAGTAATGTAGCTTCTAAATCCATCAGTGTAACAGCAACTGAGGGTCAAACTCTCTTTACTGTGTCTGGTGGATATAGAGTTAATCAACTTGCAGTCTTTCGTAATGGTGCCAGATTAACTGATGGAGTAGATTATACAGCAAGAGATGGTGCAAGTGTTACTTTAACATCTGCTGCAAATCTCAGTGATACTTTAGAATTTCAAATCTTTGATGATTTTAGAGTTGCTGATGCTATTGTAAGTGCTGAATCTGACCAGACCATTAGTGGCAATCTTACCGTCACTGGCACATTCACTGGTGCTGCAATTGGTATTCAGTCTGGTGGAACAGTTGTAGGTGCTGCTAAGACATTAAACTTTATTGGCACTGGTAATACCTTTGCAATGAATGGTAATACTGTTGATATCAGTATTTCTGGTAGTGGTGGAGGTGGTCTTGGCACTGCTATTAATTATAGTGATGATACTACATCACCATTCAGCTTCATTGATAATCAAGTTCAAGTAACTGAAAACTTATTATTAGACACCACCAATTCTGGTAAATCTGATTCATATATTGTATCTGTTGTTCCAAATATTACAGTTAATAGTGGTGTAGCAGTCACTGTTGGCACTGGTAAAACTATGATTATAGACGTACTACAAATAGGAGACCTCTGATGTCCAAGATAGTTACTAATCAGATTTCACCTCAGAGTGGTAATTCTGTAACATTTAATGGTGATGTATCAATTGGTGGTACTCTTACATATGAAGATGTAACTAATATTGATGTTGTTGGTGTCATCACTGCCAGAAGTGGTGTTGTATTATCAGAAAATAATGCAATTCACTTTAGAGGAACTGCTGGGGATGATTTAGATTCTGTTTTACGTGAAAGTAGTAGTAATACTTTATTAATTAACTCTCGTAATAGTGCAAGAATTAATATTGATTCTAATAATGACGGCACTGGTGCCACATTTAAGGTAGGTACTAATGGTGCCACTGGTTCCACTACTGATTTGGTTACAATTCTAGAGGATGGTAAAGTTGGTTTTGGCACCAATAATCCAGATAGGTTATTACATGTTCAAGCATCAGACGCTAGTGCATCATCAAATGCGTTTGATGTTGCTATTTTAGAACGAAATGATGACTGTTATCTTAAAATTCTTTCTGCTAATAATAAAGTAGGAGGAATCAACTTTGGAGATACCCAAGGTAGTTATATGGGCGCTTTATATTATGACCATAGTGTAAATGATTTGATATTTAATGTAAATGAATCAGAAAGAATGCGTATAGGTTCAACTGGTCGAGTTGGCATTGACAACAATTTAACCAACACTTACGACTCAACTTATCACCAACTCTGCATTGGTGATGGTACAGGCAACAATGGTATGTTGTTCCACGCCGCCACCAATGGAGGCAGTTATATTGGCTTTAAAGATACATCTGATGGCAGTGTAAATGGACTTTTAAATTACATCCATAATGGTGACTATTTTGAGTTGAGAGCAGCTGGATCAACTCGTGTTCGTGTTGATTCTGATGGACTTAAGTTTAATACTGACACTGCTGCTGCCAATGCTCTTGATGATTATGAGGAGGGAAATGGAACTCCAACAGTAAGTTTTGAAACTAGCGGAAGTGGAACACTTGCTGCAGGTGCCACCTACAAGTATGTAAAAATTGGCGACCTTGTCACATTTAGTTTTGAGTTCAATTTATCTTCTGTAAGCAGTCCGTCAGGAGGGCTGAGACTCAATCTGCCATTTGCGTCTGGCGCTGGAGTGTACTCGGCTGGAGCAGTAAGGCTTTACAATGTTACATTTACAGGATCGCCTTTTTTACAGATAGGACCCTCTTCGTCGTATGTAGTTGTTTTGGGAAGTGTTAGTGGCAGTGCTAACAGCAAAATAAACGGTACTGGATATTATTTTGGTTCTATTTCTTATAGGACATCATCTTAATTGATTGTTTTACAGCAACATATATAATAACTCCTAGAATCTTCATAAATAACTAAAAAGTAGATAAGATGTCAAGAGCACGAAGTCTAGCAAGATTAGGGAACTCTAATGCACTTTCTGTTGATAGTAGTTTCAACGTTGGTATCAATAGCACCTCTCCAACTACAAAACTGGATGTTGTTGGAGTAATAAGTGCTACTACTTTTGTTGGTGATGGAGCTTCATTAACTGGTATTGCTAATACTGACTTCATTGTTGGTACAGCAATTACAATGACAACTGGTACTTTTACCAGTGATATAGAAGTTAATTCAATAGATATTGGTCGTGGTGCTAATAATGTTGCAACTAATACGACGGTTGGTGATGAGGCTTTAGATGCAAATACATCAGGTGGACATAATGTTGCTGTAGGTCAGGGAGCACTGAGTGCTAACACTAGCGCCAGCGCAAACACTGCTGTTGGTAGGAAATCACTTAATTCAAACACTACTGGTGAAAATAACTCAGGGTTTGGCCAGTATGCTCTCCGTAATAGCACTACTGGTGCCAACAACACAGCTACTGGAGCACAAGCTCTCTATTCCAACACTACTGGTGGTTGGAATACTGCAGTTGGTACAGAGTCGCTTTATTCTAACACTACTGGTGATTACAATATAGCAGTTGGCAGGAAAGCGCTTTATCTCAATACTACTGCTGATAATAATACTTCTATTGGTTATGAATCCCTTAGAGAAAACACCACTGGTGCTAACAACACAGCTGCTGGTTATAATGCACTCAAGTTAAACACTACTGGTGCCAGCAACACAGCTGCAGGAAGAAATGCCCTCCTTTCCAACACCACTGGTAATTTCAACGTAGCTACCGGTAATGATGCTCTCTATTCCAATACCACTGGTAGCAACAATACAGGAAGCGGTTATGGCGCACTCTTTACAAACACTACCGGTGGAAAAAACGTAGCATCTGGTAAATATGCACTACGCTACAACACTTCCGGAGAGAAAAACGTAGCAAGTGGTTATTTGGCACTCCACCAAAACACCACTGGAGATAACAATACAGCAAGTGGTAATGAATCACTTAAAGAAAACACTACTGGTAATGAAAACACAGCAGTGGGCGCAAGTGCTCTCTATTCCAGCACCACTGCCAGCTACAACGTAGCTACTGGCTACCAGACTCTTTATTCTAATACTACGGGTTATAGTAATGTAGCAAGTGGATATAAGGCTCTCTATGACAACACCACTGGCATTCAAAACACGGCTATAGGAACAGAATCTCTAGAAAACAACACCACTGCTAGTGAAAATACTGCAATTGGAGACGCTGCCCTTCGTACGAATACTACTGGCACCAAGAACGTAGCTAGTGGATTTCGAGCTCTCTATTCAAATACCACTGCTAATGATAACACAGCTAGCGGTCATCATGCTCTTTATTCCAATACCACTGGTGCTAGTAACACAGCTAGCGGATCCGGTGCTCTTTATACCAACACCACTGGTGGATATAACACAGCTTCTGGTTATCAAGCTCTCTATTTTAATACTACAGGTAGTAGTAACACAGCTATTGGTGATAATACACTTAAGATAAACACCACCGGTTCTAATAATACAGCTTTAGGCAGAGAAGCTCTTCTTTATAACACCACTGGTGCTAACAACGTAGCAACTGGATATCAGGCTCTCTATGATAACACCACTGGTGCTGACAATGTTGCTGTTGGATATGAAGCTCTAGCAAACAACACAACTGGCGGAAGTAATTGTGCGATTGGGCAAAGTACTTTAAAAGCTAATACTACTGGTGCTTCTAACTCAGCGATCGGGCAGGCTGCTCTTTGGACAAATACTACTGGATCTAACAATTCATCCTGTGGGTATCGTGCTCTTTTTAGCAACACCACTGGCGATAACAACACAGCCAGCGGTTATAAAGCTCTCTACACTAACTCAACTGGTGGTGTTAACACAGCTACTGGATATAATTCTCTCTATTCCAACACCACTGGTAATTACAACACAGCTACTGGATACGAATCTTTAAAGAATAATACCACTGGTCAGTACAACACAGCTGGCGGATACGAAACTCTCTTTACAGTCACTACAGGAAGTTTCAACACAGCTTACGGAATACAAGCTCTTCGTTCCAACACCACTGCTAGTGACAATGCAGCTTTTGGTAGAGCTTCTCTTTATTCCAACACTACTGGTACTCAAAACACAGCTAGCGGATCCACTGCTCTTTATACCAACACCACTGGTGGATATAATACAGCAAGTGGATACCAATCTCTTTATTTAAACACCACTGGATCTAGAAATGCAGCTTTTGGACTTAAAGCACTTTACAGTTGTACAACTGGTACAAATAACACTGCTGTTGGTGTTGATGCTCTTTACGCTGTAACAACATGTTCAAGTCAACAAGGTAATGTTGCTGTTGGAGACCAAGCTGGCAACCTTATTACTACTGGTTTTAGAAATGTAGTTATTGGATACCTTGGTGGTCGTACTCTTACTACTGGAGATGACGGTGTATATATTGGTTACAACAATGCTGCCAGTGCTGCAGATGTAAATAGAGAATGTGTTTATGGTGATAATGGTACAGGTAAAGGCACCAGAACATTTTTTGCTACTGCAGACAATGGTGTTTATCATGGTGGCAACACAACCACTTGGACTACAACTTCTGATCGTAGAATTAAAAAGAACATTGCTGACAACAATGAAGGACTTTCACTAATCAATCAGATTGCTGTTAAGAACTTTGAGTATAAAACTGCTGAAGAAGTTGAGACAGATGGTGAAGTTCCAGTCACTGATGCTGTGTCAAAAACAGGCACACAAATTGGTGTTATTGCTCAGGAACTGCAAAGTGTTCGCTCTAGTTGGGTGACAACTCGTGATAATGGTACATTGGCAGTAACTGGTACAGATGAAATTATCTGGCACCTTGTAAATGCAGTGCAAGAACTCTCTGCAGAGAATACTGCACTGAAAACTAAACTTGATAATGCTGGTCTTTGATAGCATAAATAACTAAAAAAGTAGATAAGATGACATCAAGAGCAATAGTCTTAGCTAATTTAGCTTCATCAAATATTCTTGAAGTTGATTCTACCACAGATCGTGTTGGTATTGGAAGTACTCAACCAACAAGTAGACTTGATGTAAGTGGAAATATTAAAGCAGTACATGGTAATTTTACTGGTGTTGCTACTGCCACATCATTCTCTGGGACAACTGGTACTTTTACCAGTGATATAGAAGTTAATTCACTATCTATTGGTCGTGGTGCTAATAATGTTGCATCTAATACTGCAATTGGTAGTAGTGCTCTTAATGCAAATACCACTGGTTCTAACAACGTAGCAATTGGTAGTAGTGCTCTTGATGCAAATACCACTGGTTCTAATAACGTAGCAATTGGTAGTAGTGCTCTTAATGTAAATACCACTGGTTCTAACAACGTAGCAGTTGGACAATTTGCTCTCCTTTCTAACACTACCGCTAGCTACAACACATCAATTGGTAGAAGATCACTTTACTCAAATACCACTGGTGCTAACAACGTAGCAACTGGATATCAAGCACTCTACAACAACACTACTGGTGAGTCCAACTCAGGAAATAGTTTTAATGCACTCTACAGCAACACAGAAGGCGATAACAACACAGCAATTGGTAGAAATTCACTCTTCTCAAACACTACTGGTTCTAAAAACGTAGCTAGCGGTCGAGATGCTCTCTTTTCAAACACCACTGCCTCTGAAAATACAGCTACTGGATATCAAGCTCTTTATACCAACACTACTGGTGCTAATAATACAGCTTCTGGTAATAATGCACTAAAATTGAATACCACTGGTTCGCACAACACAGCTGACGGAAGTTTAGCACTCCATTCAAATACCACCGGTTCAAAAAACATAGCAATTGGTCGCCATGCCCTTTATGCAAACACTACTGCTGAAAAGAATGTAAGCGTTGGTTATCGGACACTATACAATAACACCACTGGATCTAACAATACAGCATGTGGTAATGAATCACTTAAAGCAAATACAACTGGAGCTGAAAATACTGCGTTTGGTGCTAGTGTTCTTTTTAGCAACACCACTGGTAATTACAACACAGCAGTGGGAAGACTTGCTCTTGAATTAAATACCACTGGTTCTAACAACACAGCAAATGGTAGGAATGCTCTTCAAGTAAACACCACTGGTGATATGAATGTAGCAAGCGGTTATGGTGCCCTTGCTTTAAACACGACCGGAAGCGAAAACACAGCAAGTGGCGTTGGTGCTCTTGGATCGAATACCACTGCCGATGACAACAGTGCAGTTGGTAGATCTGCACTGTTTTCTAACACCACTGGAACTCGCAACGTTTCTAGCGGATATCAGGCTCTCTATTCCAACACCACTGGCAATTACAATGTAGCCAATGGATCGCAAGCACTTTATACCAACACCACTGGGTCTAATAACGTTGCTATCGGTAAAGCTTCTCTTTATTCCAACACCACTGC
>MDSX01057478.1_pt1 | contig 13018 bp, 15 predicted proteins | sample 811141 | NCBI WGS metagenome assembly MDSX01 (sample SAMN05326642, study PRJNA326480) | marine metagenome | isolation source: seawater | place: Atlantic Ocean: South East | collected 2010
CAGTACCTATATTGCCGTCTGCTATCAACCAATGTTGTGCTCCGTCTACAATCGCAATGTTATTGTTTAATACTGCAATACCATTGTCACTCTCTACTGCTACAGTTGGTGCTCCAAATAGTCCTACATGACATTCTATCTTTTGTAATTCATCTTCATCTTGCGGTAACAAAAGTCCGTTTCTATCTGTATCTGCTAGTTCAACATTAAGTCCAGCACTTAAGAATGCATTCATTGTTGCAGGATATGTTAGATTAGGAACTCTAATTGTTCTATAAACTTCTTTATCGTATTCCCATTCTGCGTAAGGGTCTTGGTCTGGAGATGTGTCTCTTTCATAACGAGCAATGATCTCTAATGCTTGTGTTCCACTATGACATAGTATGACATAATGTGCTTTAGTTTTGATCGATAACCAATCTTTAAACTTCTGTGCATATATACCGTCATTAAGACTACCAGTGGACAACACTGAATCAGTTGCATCAAGCAATTCATCTTTCAGTTGTGTATATTGTCTATCTAATCCAAAATACTTAACCATATTCTTTTAACAATATATGCAAATTGTAGTTACAATTTGCTAACTCTTGTCCTCGGTGTTCGTCTAATATATTATTAAACTTAATGTATTCTTGTAGCATGTTTATATCTTTGCTTTCTTGTTGACATTTTTCTTTCAATGCGTTTATTGTGTCTTTAAAAATCTGTGACTGCCATTTGCAATCATTTAACATCCACATAAATATTTTTGCAAAGGCTCTTTGTTTGAAATCTTTTGGCAAATAATCGATATTTAAATGTTGTGGGTCTTGCAACAAGATCGGTCGAATATCAATTAAAGGCTTGTTTTCTTTAATGTTAATGTCTTCAAAGTATTTAAACAGATCAACTATCATGTTTAAATTTCCTATCTGAATGACGGGTGTTGCCCACAGTTTAACATTATTCATTTTAATAAGTTTCTGTATGCTTTCATCAATCTGACTAAACTTACTAGGATATCTTAGATACTCTTGTACTCCACCGTAACCGTCGATACTTAATTGCAGTATAACTGATTTAAAGTTGGGTAGATACTGATAGAATTTTGGATTTGTATTTGTAAGATTTGTATTAATGATTAACGTAATGTTTTTACTTTTATCTAACTCTATCAACTCATGCAATATCTCAAAGTTCTTTTCGATAACAGTAGGCTCTCCACCAGTCATATAAATTGTATCGATATTATCTATTTGACTTTTGATATTTTCATCAAAGGTATCTGTCTCCCACCAGTAGTTACTTTCTACATCAAACTGTGGATAGAATCTAGTATACTCTGTGTTATTAATTTCAAGGATTTCTTTTTCTATTTGACTACTATTTGTAGGGTTGCAACTTCTACATTTAAGATTACATAGATTACCAAAACGCAAATCAAAGAATTTAATCTTAAGATCACTTTCGGTTGTAATTGGGATAATGTCTTTGTATTGTTCGTTATTAATTAGTCTACGACTTTGACGACCATACTTTTCATTGTGGTAACATACATCGCATCCAGAGATATACTCTCCGTCTAACATCTTTTGTCTTAGATCAACAAAGTCTTTGCTGTTGTAGATGTCATCAATACTATCGTAACCTAAATTAAATTTAGTACCGTCTTCTTTTTTAATGTAGTCATGTGAAATACAACAAGGCTTGATTGCCCCGTCAGGATCAACTGTGATGTTTACCCACGGTAAAACACAAAACGAGTCGGTCATTTTGCCTTCGGTTTTGGCTTTGCTTTTGCTTTAGGTTTTGCTTTAGGTTTTGCTTTAGGTTTTGCTTTAGGTTTTGCTTTAGGTTTTGCTTTTGCTTTGGGCTTAGGATTGTATTGCCCTTGCCAGTATGCTGAGTTTTGTAGCCAGTTAAAGTATATAAGCAAGCCTTCGTTTAAATCAGTTAGAGGATTATAATCAAAATCTGCTTGTGCTTTTGCAATACTTAAAGATCCTCTACTAGGAAAATCTTTGTCTTTTTGTTTGACTTCGATATTTCCTTTTCCTACAATCTGTTTAACCATTGATGCGGCATCATAAAGTGTTACCCCTTTTGATTTAGTAAGATTGTATGTTTCATTCTTTGCTTTATTACTTGTAGTTGCTTGAACAATACCAGTAGCAACATCATTAACAAACGTAAAGTCTAGTTTCTCCATCTTACCATTGACAACAATTTTTTCGCCTGTAATTGCATTGTGAAAGAACTTAGAGATAACTCTGTCACAGACATCTAAGGGTCCGTAGACAGCACTAGGACGAATGATAGTATGATTTAAGCCGTATTGTCTAGTATAGTCTTGTACAAGCAATTCTCCAGCATATTTCATAATTGCGTATTGACCTTTTGGCATCGGGTCTTCCCATTCTTCTACTCCATCAGAAAAATCTCCGTACACCATTGACGAACTAATGTAACAAAAACGATCTACTCCTGTCTTTCTACTCAGTTCTAATAGATTTAACAATCCTTCACTCATTACTTTTGAGCCTGATGTTGGATTATTATTAACTACCTTTTGTCTTGGGAAACTTGCAAGATGAATTACTGCATCAAACTTTTCTTTTTCAAATAAAGTTTTTAGTTCAGGATTAGCAACATCAATTGTGTAGATGTTTAACTTTACCGAACCTGTCATTCTGCCTGCAATGCCATAAAATCTTTCTTTCATTACAGCATCTAATTCTTCTCCGTCGATCAGACCATAATCTGTTTTAGTATCTAAAATAGCAACACTATGCCCTTCGTTAATAAGTTTAACTACAACGTGGGCACCAATAAATCCTAATCCACCAGTTACGCAAATGTTTAATTTTTTCTTTTTTGATGCCATATATTACTCGTATTTTAGTTTCCAATATGTAACTTCTTTGTCGGTGAAGTATGCCTTTATCGTGTATTTATGTCCCATGTAACTCGGTGAATTACTTCTTACCCACTTAGCAGTTGGGTTACTATTCTCCATAACATACTTACCTGCTTCTGATTGTTGCCATTTATAAATAGGCTCGGCAATCATCAGATCAGGATCTTCAACATCGCCCATCAGTATTTCATATACATTTACTTCAACTGCTTCCCATTCTTCTTTTTCTAACATCTTATTATTATAGTTTATACAGACTCATTTTGCAAACTGATTGGGAAAATCTCTGCGATCACTTTTGCTACTGCATGAGCAATATCGATATGTTCTTGTTGTGTACCATTAGCGCCTCGTAATTCAATATAATGAACCCAACTACGTAAGGTACCGTTTACATACATTCTACTTACAGTATTTCCTTCTGGTAGTACTGCTCTTGCTTGTTCTTTAGCAATGCCATTATCGATAGCCCAATTATATGCCATTGTGGCTTCGTCTATAACTCGTTGTTGTACTTCATACCATCGATCTTGTAAACCACCTTCGTATTCATCAGACATATCGAGTTTAATACTGTTCTGTCTATTCTTAGGGTCTTGTAGTCTTGCTTCACGTACTTCAAAGTCTAAGTCTTTTGTAGGGTCTGCATAACGTTGACTGAACTCCTGAAAAGAAAATGATCGATGACGTAAAATCTGTCTAGCAATATCACGTGTAGTTTCAATCTCTAAACATGCTGATACCATTTCAAGTGGAGACCAATGTTTGTGTTTCATTAGATACTTAATAAGTTTTGTATTAGTATCACTGTTCATTTGATTACTTGGATTGCTTACTCTTGCACAATAAGCCACTAGCCCTTGTGCATCACGCAGACTACTGTCAGCATCAAAAAGTTCTTTTGACGCCATGCTCTGACTAATTAATTTAACGTTCAATTTTATTCCTTAATAAGGCGAAGGGACCGAAGTCCCTTCTATAGTTTACAGAGATTTTATAGACCACTTAGTAACTTATCTGTTTCAGGTTGAACTGCTTCTGCGATGCGTTCTATATTAAGAATGAAATCTATAGATAAGATTTCATCTTCATATTCCTCTAACAGTTTACCAACTATAATTTCTACTGTTTCTGTGTCAAGTCCTTGTCTTAAGAACTTTTCAATGTTAATGGTTTTTTGCTTACGTCCTGTCATACGTAAGACTAGTTTCTGCAAAAATTCTACAGGTATTTTGTGCTTTTCTACATCTTCTAGGAGTCGTTCCCAGTCCTGTATTGAACGAGATTTATCTCCCATGGGAGACCTCCTTATTATTTTGCCGCTGTTTTCTTACGTGTTGTCTTTTTTGCAGGTGTCTTCTTTGCTGGCTTCGGCATCATTGCTTTTGCTTCTTTCATCAATCTTTTAGATTCAGCAATTAAACCTTTGGCTTCTGCATCCATTTTTTCTGCTTGTGCCATAAAGTCTCTTGCTAAAACATCATCGTTCATAGCCATGTTAGGGTCAACAACATTAGTTCCTGCAGTAGGCATTGGACGATTTTGCTCTCCAATTAGACCTTCTTTTCTACGTCTGACATCTGCTGGATCTTGTAGTCCTGCTGATGCATCTGCTTCGGCTAACCTTTTAGTTGCTTCTGCGCCTGCTGCCATTTCGCCTAAGATTTTATTCAACTCATCTAAACGAATTGATTGATTAGGACCCGGTGTCATTACAACATCTTCGGTTCTAATCTTCTTAAGCATTCCTTCTGAGTGCAATACTTGAAGGATACGATCACCTGACTTAGTGTATTGTCTGTTTAACGCATCAGCAAGTTCTTCACTATTCTGACCGATATCACTTTCAATGGTTTGCATCAATGGATCGTGGATATTTTGATTTAACAATTGTGTATATGCTACTAAACACATATGCTGTTCATTTGGTACTTCACGGAAAATTACTGCGACCTTACGATCACCATGTTTCCCTACGTGTCTTAAAAAACTCATTATATAATTTCTCCTGTAAGATTTTTACATTAACAATAATATTTAATGCGAATTGAAGTGATGAAAATATTTTTAGAAGGTTAATTTGCCCGTTTTATCAACTTGGCATGTTTCTTGTTAAAGTTCTTTTGTTTCTTTTTAGGTAGTGGGTGCAGTAAACATTTACCGCATTTGGTTCCGATAAGATGATATCTGTCTAGTTCGCCTTCTCTAACAGCATGACAGATACACTTAAACATCTAAGACCAAGTAAGTTCAAATTGTACTGCTTCTTTTGGATCTTCAAATGCAAATGTTTTTTGATAGTAGGACATAAAGTCATCGTTATCAAGGTTTACGTTACCGGCTATAGCAAATCGACCATGCATTCTTTCTAAAACCCATTGCATATTTTCTCTAGTAGCACGTGTTTTTACTAACGTAAAATGAGCAGGTATTTGATCAGTCAACATACGATTGTTGTACCAAGTATCTAAATTTAGATTTTCAAATTTCATATGATATTACTTCCTGTCTTCACTTAAATTATAAACAATCTCTACTTGCTCTAATAACTTACGTAGAGCAGGATTGTTTTTAGAGACTTCTAGTATATCTCTATACATGTGCCATCTTTCAAAAAATTTCTTTTCTTCTAACATTTCTGGATTTTCGTAAACTTTTTTTCGTTGTGACATTTCATGCACACCTAACGGTCTTGCATACACTGTGTTGCCACCGTCTGGTGATTCATATATGAACTTATCCTTTGGACCTGCGTCAGCAGGTCTGTGAGGTTCTAAATCTTTACTCATGCGGCCTGTTTGTGTTTATGCTCATCATAGATTGCCCAAGTACCGAAAGGGGGATTCGGCTCAGGGTCACCGTGAATGATCCAAGTTGTATCACAGTAGTCCTCGTCTCCCCAACTACCAAACGGGTAACCATCTGTGAATACGATTAGACGATTAGGTACACGACCTTCACGTTTCAGATAGTTAAAGATACTATCAAAGTCAGTACCACCGCCACCATAGATTTCGTAGTCAGTTATTTCATCTAAGTTATCACTATCGAATGTCTGTGGATTGTAGACTTCAGTATCAAAACAATGTACATGAATTTTATAGTTAGTAAACGTTTCCATAATACCTTGAATCTCTGAAAGGAAAAAGGTTCCTTGTTCAGAACCAATAGATCCTGACATATCTAAGAACACATCAACGTCAATCAACTCACCTGGCGTCATACCTGGCATAATTGCATCCTGATGCCAACCCCTACGAGAAGGTCTAATAAATGAATAGTCGTTGTTCATTGTGCTAGTCAAATTAGACTGAATGATATCGTCCCAGGGCATGACAGGAGCAGTCAAATCTTTAACTAGACGTTCAACACCCTTGGGCAATGAACCTGCTTCAGCGCCTTGTGCGGCGTTGATGATTGCTTCTTTCATCTCCTGCTTGAGAGCATCCTTTTCTTCTTTAGACATTTTGACTGGGCCGGGCTTGTCACCTTCTTCGCCGTCGCCATCACCAGCACCTGCTGAATCACCGTCCATATGTTCATCAAGCAATTGCTCAAGCAATTGGTCAATGTCAATAACTTCTGCATTGTCATACAGAATATCATAGACTTGCTCTGCTGACATACGGTCATATTTGTAGTCATATAAGCAAGGGACAGTAGTGATGAACTCACCAATGTTGTGATTTTTCAAGTCTGCATTGACACAATAGTCATCAGCAATGTTCCATAGTTGAGGATCTCTGTCACCTCTACGATCCATGTGATCATAAACTACGTGGAGTACCTCATGTGCTACAAGAAATTCTACTTCTTTCTTCTTTAGCATCATAATGAAACGTGCATTGTAGTAAAAATGCTTGCCGTCAGTTGCGGCAGTTGGACACCATTCATCAGCATTGATGAGTGTCAAACGTGTAGCAAGATTACCAAAGAATGAATGTCTGAGTAAGAGTGCGATACGAGCAGTGATAAGACGATCACGGGCTTGTGCATCTACTTGAGGGTCTGTAGGACCTACTAGATGAGCCAGTTTGCTCTCTTTGTCGTTGTTAGTTGTTTTAGAATTTTTAGTCATGTGTCAGTTCCAGTTGTCTAAAGTATTTAATAATTATAACACCTTTGGGGAGACATGTCAAGCAAAAAGTTCGGGAAAGTGTAAGGAATGTCTCGGACCCTACACTCTCCCAGGTCAGCAATTTTAGTTGCCAGCCTCAACAATGTAGTTACCATATCGTTTATGGAAGTCATCAAAGTTCTTCAATTGAGAAGGTTCGATTGGTAACTTGTAAGTTTTCAGTGCAACTTTTGCACCCATGACCACTAACTCTGTTTCAAAGTTAGCCATGATGTAGCCAAAGAAGTTGTCGCACATTTCGTGGAACTTCTTGCTATCGACCTTATCAGTCTCAAGGGCACTCTTAAGTTCATAGCACATTGAGATAGTCAAAGAATACATTGCAGAGATTTCTTTGACATCTAAGTCCTTGACTTTACCTGACAAGATATCAGATGGGTTGGGCATTTTACTAGCAATCTTACGATGTGCTACAAACTTAGTAGCAAGACCCTCACCAACAGTACCTGCGACTAGATTGTAAAGAGTCTCAGGTTCCATATCGTCCTCTTGCAATAACTGAGATACGAATGTCCATGTACGTGGGGTAGCAAATGCACGTGAAGAAGACTTAGCATCAAAATCATACAAGTCCTGCTTTGCAAATGACAAATAACCAACTACGTCCTCATGCACTTGATTCTCAATAGCCCAGTTCTGCCAAGAAGCAAAGTCAGGACGCATTTCTAAGTGAATGAAACGATTAGCAAGGGGCATCGGCATACGATATGTAACACCCTTGTCAGAGTCGCGGTTACCAGCGGCTACAATATGAACGTTCTTAGGAAGAACATACTTACCAACACGTCCATTAAGAACAAGTTGATAACCTGCAGCCTGCACTGCTGGTGGTGCTGAGTTCATTTCATCTAAGAAAAGAACAATGCATGGATACTGAGAAGCAAGTTCCTCAGTTGGAAGTTCGATTGGGGGAGCCCAATCCATAACTCCTAAATCTTTGTTGAAGAAAGGAATACCTCTGATATCAGTAGGCTCCATCTGCGCCATACGCAGATCAATCATATGACCACCCAACTCATTAGTGATCTCCTCGACAAGTTCAGACTTGCCAACTCCGGGAGGTCCCCATAAGAATGATGGACGATTTGCTTTCATAGCCGCTTTGATCGCGGGCTTTGCTTGTTGACTTGTTACAGTCAGATTTTCAGTTAATTGAGACATTTTAACTCCGTTGCTTTATTGTTGAATATGTATATATTATAGAGCCTTTGGGTAGTGATGTCAAGCCTTTTCGCAAATTAATTTCAATTATTTTGCCTATAAGAATCAACAACTTAGTTACCTTCTGGTTCCATAAGGGTTAATAGTAAGATATATTTCTCTATCATATCGCAATTTTCTTGCATTTTTGCTCTATAATCGTCTGCGGCTTGCCAATTGTTACGTTGTCTGCATCTGACTTCTATAGTAGACAGTTCATCGACCATGGGCACTATATTTGCCCAAAGTTTTCTCATATCAGGATTAAATGATAGAGATCGAATTTGTTTTTGAAGTGAATCCAAATACTTTCTGGCTTCGATTGCGTTAGAGAATTTCTCAGTCATACCCATAATTATACGACCTTTGGACAGTAATGTCAACCTTTATCTATGGTTTATCGTACCAACGTATATAGATCAAAACTACATCATTTTTATCATTTTGATAGTATTGATGGCCAAGATTCATATTATGGCCGAATAGTCTATTGTTAGATAGAGTTTCTTTTACTCCTCTATTCCATATGTCTGGCCATTCGTCTGCATGTGATACTTGAAATTCAGAATTAACATCCTCACCGCTTAAAGTAAAAAATGTAATCCATTGTTTAGTAGTATCATCAAAGTTTTCTATAGGGTTATAATCTTTGTGCCAACGTCCATTAGTATGCATTGGATCTATTTGATTGTTTATCAACACTCTATAATTGTAAATTACTGGACGTTTTAAGTAAGGCTTTAATTGTAGTTGAATTAGATCAATGAGTTCTCCTGCAGATTCAGGAATCAAACTTTTTACGATTGAGTTATCATCATACCGATTGTAAAGAGTAGGATTTGTTTTGTCTTCTTCTAAACTGCCATCTGGATTAATTAAGTATCCAGATTGATCTTCTAATGGCTTGTTTATTGTTACACGTTGTAGGAGATCAGTATCTAAAAATTGATCAGTGAAAAAGTATTCGGTGTTCAATAGATACCTTTACCAAAGTCTGTTTTGGCATTCTTAGTTTTCTTCTTGCCTGGTCTAAGAAGTGGAGGACGACCATCACGTTGAATGTCACCAAGTCCCATTGCTTTCGCACCCTTCTTCATTGTGTCTGGTCTAACATCTTTAGTTAATGCATAAGAGAATCTTGGATCGTTCTTTTGTGCTTCACTTGGAATATATCCTGATGCTTCACCAATTGTTGTTGATGTTCTTTTAGGAGAGAAGTCTACGTGTCTAATCTCAAACGGACCTTTATGACCTTGTGACTTTAAATGGTTAATATATTTTTTAATTTCATCTTCATCTGAACTTCTAACATTGGGTTTGCCATCAACATATAAAGCATATTGCATTTCTTCATTCATTTGAGATATATCATTAATATCTGAACCTTTGCCGTCATTAGTTGTAGTAGTTTGATTTAAATGATTTACTGCTCTTATCATTATAATCATCTTTGGATAATATTCTAAATCTTGTGCAAGGTTCTTCATTACTATTTTGGTTGCTTGTTCTCTACGCAATTGAGGTGTAGTTGCAGTTACTTGGGGATTGTTTTTCATCTCAACTTTGACACCCAAATCCATTGCTTTTGCTATTTCTTTGGTACTAACATTCCAATGATCTGCTAAGTCTTCTTTACTGATATCTTCTGCTATATTAACCTTGCTGTTATAGACACCAATAGATTCTTCAAATGTTCTACGGAACATTTCTTCTTCAATCGATAATTCTTCTGCTCTCAACTTGTTGCGTAAATCAAACAATGCTTGAAAGTATCCTTTTGATCTGATTGCCTTAAAGGCTAAATTCTCAGGACCAAACTCTCCTTTTTGATCTAAGCCTGCTTGTCGATATCGTTTAATAATTGATAAGACTTCGTTAACTTGATCGATAGATTTTGATTTAAGACCTTTTAGACACAATTCTTCTAGTCTTTCAAACTTATGTTCTGTGGATATCTCATCTAAGTTTGCTCTTTGTTTCTTGGGGTAACGAGTGAACTTATCTTGTACAAGACTGTACTCACCTAAACTAGTATGTGCTTGTGCTGTGTCTTGTACATACAATTCAACAGGGATATCTTTAATAGTTATTTCGTAAGTATCATTATATAAAGATTTTTTAGCATTGAATAATTCTTTATAAACATCTGACTCTGGAAGTTCTGCAAAGTCTACCATTAAATGTAAATCGATATCTGAGTGAGGTGTGTATGTAAAAGCAACATTACTACCAGTAATGATTACATCTTCTACAGCAAGATCAGGAATACCCATGAATTCTACAAAATCATCAACGATAATATCTAATTGTTTTTTGACTTCTGGCTTCAGTTTATCGTTTTCATCAAACAATAAAGGATTCAACTCGTCATGGAAGTTGATAGCATCTTCAATTTTGAATTTTTCTAGTTCAGATATGTTCATACATCTATTTATCGAAATAGGCGAGGGGCAAATAAATGCCCCTCTGGGTATTGGGTGACGAGGTTACCGTAAACCTCGGGGGATTAGGCCGCTAAGGCGTAATCTTCCATTTCATAATTGTTGTCAATTATATGTTTTGCTTGATTTACAGTCATCGCCTACTGTGTTGTCTGCTCCGTTACTAATCACCCTGTCGAATCCCTTACACCCCCTCTGCTGTTTATTGGTGGAGGTGGCCGGAGTCGAACCGGCGTCCAAAGTGCCTTTTACTTCACTTCATACAACAATAATTACTTAAGTAGTTCTTTAATTACAAGAACTTTAATCACGGTATCTGCTACATCATCTATATCATCTTTCAGATACTTAACTTCAGTATGTATAGTATGTCTAGCATAACCAGTGTAGTAAGGTACTGCGTTACTACCCATATGTACCATAGTGTTCCCACGTTTTTGATGCGTATGTAAACTATAATGACGAGGATACTTTACAATTTTGCCATTGATGATACGAGTTGCTCCTGTATATGTTTTAGAACTCTCACGGATGAGTCGTTCATCAGATTTCTCTGCATTTACCGGGCAAGATATCATTAATGCGAAAAATGCTACAATCAATGTAGTACCTAACTGTGTTCCTGTTACCTTCATACACATCTCCTTTTGTGAGAAGTATTTATTATAACACAAATAAACTTTAGGCATATACTTTTGGGTAAATGATTTTTAACTAAATACATACATGCGTTATTATGAATTCATAGTCGAGTACAAAACCGAAATTACTAAAAATAAGTTCGGCGATAAAATACTAGACAAACTACAAATACAAAATATTATTGATCTTAAGCCCGATATTGAAGCAGGTAGACCTATGAGTAAGCCGACTGATTATCAACAACTTGCACTTCATATTATGGGTGTTAGAGGTTTAGATTTTAATGGCCCAGGTTCTCCTTGGGAAAGTGTTGACCAAGAACTATTTGATAAACATAAGAATGAAATTGTAGAAAAACTAATTGCACAATTTGAAGACTTTGATCCTACTGCAAACAAACAATACATGCCTTATCTTCTTAATTGGTATGTTAACTCTGGTGAGATAGGATCATATGCATTTCCAAACTTAGAAGATGCAAGATCAACTCTTAAAGAATCATTAATAATGTTTTACAAATTAAGAGAACGAATCCCAGAAAAATACAGAGATATTAGTCAATATGAATCTGCATCAGACTTTATGCATTCTACATACGCCCTTCAATCACAATACGGTAAACAAGAAAAATTAGATAAAGGCGAAAGTGAAATAATTTACAACAGCAAATATGCAACTATCTATTGGCCTAAAGATGAAGAAGGTTCTTGCTATTTAGGACAAGGAACGCAATGGTGTACAGCATCAACTAGATCCGCTAACTATTTTGATCAATACAACAAAGACGGACCATTAATTATTATTAATATGAAAGAGAAGATAAGAGTTAACAATGGCTGGGTAATTGACGATGACGGCGGCGAGACTGAAGATCCATACGGTGAAAAGTACGTGAACAAAATTCAGGCTCATGTGGAAGTAGATCCTGATGACAATGGCAAATTGTTATGGACTTGGGGTCACATTGCAGATACACAAGATGAAGAAGTAGATTATACAACTTTATATGATAATAATCCAAACTTTAAAGCAATGGATGATAGTCCAGAGTTTCAACAGGCTATGGACGATGTTAGTGAAAAGTGGTGGGATTATAATGGACTAGCCTTACTAAACAGTCCTAACGGGGATTAATACGAAACCTCTTCATATCTTTCTTTAAGCCATTTCCATTCATAACTTAAACGTAACTTCTCAAAGTCTCCGTCTACTTCTTCAAAGTATTCTTCTCCACAGATTGCACCTTTGATTGATTCTTGGAAGAAAGGCTGATCTGGATTTGCTTCATTCAACCATGCTTCTAAACGTTTCTTACTAATCTCTGTATCATCAACTAATAACTTAATTACTTCTCTGAATGCGGTACGCCATGTAGAGAATTCATCTGTATTGTATTGAGCAATACCTGATAGTAGAGGAACACTTGCGTGTTCATCATCTAATGTAAAGTCTAATCCATAACCATAGTTTTTAAGTGTTAAGTCTTTGTTGTATGCAATCATAGCCTGATGCCCATACACCAATCCATTGACTGGATTCTTTGCTTCAAAGATATAATGCTTAGATTGTTGCATACGATCTGGTTGCCAGTTAAAGTCAAACTTTGGAGAGACTTTCAGTTTAGCAAATACAGTAAACGCCCAAGGTGTTTCACTTGCTTCTGCTGATGCGTGATATGCTTGTACACGACCATCAACA
>MDSX01032055.1_pt1 | contig 13000 bp, 12 predicted proteins | sample 811141 | NCBI WGS metagenome assembly MDSX01 (sample SAMN05326642, study PRJNA326480) | marine metagenome | isolation source: seawater | place: Atlantic Ocean: South East | collected 2010
AGATTATATTCCTCTGATGCTTCCATCCTTCTATCAAAATCAACACCTAGCTTAAGCAGCACATGACGATTAACCATAGCCGTAACTAAATTTATTTCAAAAAAAGTCAATTGCGAAGATAGCTGGTTCCCGCTCTCCCAACGCGGAGTCATCTCCCTAATCGTATTAAGATCTTGATCAACTTCGGTAATGCCACAATAACTTAGGGCATGATTGCTATCAATCAGACCAGACATTTGGCGTTCCAATTTATTGGGCAACCAAACATCATCTACATCTAAAAAAGCCAACCAATCCCCATTGGAATTTTTAATAGCTTCACTGCGAGCTTCACCAAGAGAAGTATTAGTGTGTGATTTAAATAACTTTATTTTAGAGTCATAAGAAGATGCTATTTTATAGCTGCTATCTGATGAGGCGTTATCCCAAAAGATAATTTCCCAATTTGAGTACGTTTGGGCATAAACAGAATCTATCGCTTCCCTTAAAAAACGCTCCCCATTGAAGCAATTCATGATTATGCTAACGAGAGGTTGTTCTGACATACTCTATACCTTGTTTTAACAATTTAACTATAGTTGCAATATCTTCAAAGGAAAGCTCAGGATGCAAAGGTAGGGTCAATAACCTCGGATATAATTTGTCAGTCGTTGGAAGGTTTCCATTCTCGCCACTTGAAAAATAACTAAGTAAATGATTAGGCTTGTAGTGAATGCCCGCCGGGATACCGTGCTCTGTTAGATACTTAATCAAACCCTCTCTATCAATATCTTCGCCAAGTGTTATCACAAATATATGTGGTACTACTTCATTATAATCATGCTTGAAAATAGAAATCGATTTCATTTCGTTCAAATGATCAACATAGCACTTTGCAAGTTCTTGTCTGCGATTTTTATGATACTGAAAATTATCGAGTTGTGTTATTCCAATAGCGGCCATAATATCACTCATATGGTATCGCCACCCCTGATGGTGAACATCTGGATCCCAGCTTCGCTCACCCGAAAATCGTTTATCAGTATCGTTGTCAACACCGAGCAGTCGAGCATCTCTGATCCGTTTAAGAACTTTTTGATCATCTGTGACAATACATCCACCTTCGCCAGAGGTAATATTCTTGATACCATCAAAACTAAAACAAGCAATATCACCGAAAGCTCCAACTTTCTGACCTTGATATATAGTTCCAAATGCGTGTGCAGCATCTTCGATTACTCTTAAACCATGGCTATCAGCAAAATTATAAAGATCATCAAGATTGCCAACACTACCGGCATAATGAACAGGCATGATCGCTTTAGTTTTAGGAGTAATTTTCCTTGCTGCATCACTTAAGTCTATACAGGCGGTTGAAGCCAAAATATCACAGGCTATAGGCTTTGCTCCAGTAGCAGTTATAGCCTGAAAGCTGGCAACATATGTTAATGACTGAACAAGCACTTCATCACCTTTACCCACTCCTGCGGCTTGCAGCGCTAAATGAAGAGCGGCAGTCCCGTTCACTACGCATACTGTTGGACGATCAAAGAATGTAGACAGGGCCTGCTCAAAAGCCTTCACTTCTTGCCCCATACCAAAAAATCCACGGTCGAGAACACGCTTTACGGCAAGTTTTTCAGCGTCTCCAATACAAGACTTAGATAATCGTATGTCACTCAAAATCTTTACATCCTTTAACATCGAAAAAATCTAAACTTTTGTTGAGCGATTCATTGGGGTCATGTTCTATATTGGCGACATTCATTAACATATTAGTATTCGCACCAATACCTTTAAATGCCACCCAAAAATTAGGCGGAACAGTTAATCTGCAGTAATTAGTATCACCCAACACAACGTCAATTAACGGCTCTATGGGCATTTCCTTTTTATCACGTGTACCGTCATGAACAATAAACCTAATATCGCCAAAGGGAACAACTAAATTCAAAGTCATTTCTCTATGCAATTTCCAGCCCTTAATGTGTCCTTTGTGTACAGTAGAAAAGTAGGCTTCACCAAATCCAACATAGCTAGAGTCAGAAACCTTAATCCCATGCATAACACAACCTTGATATTGTTTTATTATCTTTAACTCAGTCAGATATGGTTTTGAGTTCATTAATCCACCCATGACGACTTTCGCCCCTGAGCAATAGACTGATACTCTTCTATTTGATTTGCCGTCACGTCAAATAAAGATTCCTCATCAGCTAAGTATGCAGAATACCATTCAGCAGTCATCTTGACGGTCTGAGAGTAATTTAGAGTTGCATCCCACTTTAAGAAGAACAATGCTTTGTCACAATTCAGTTTTAATAATCCAGCTTCTTTAAAAGGAATATTATCGGTCACAGTGTATGGCTTAGCAGGAATATCAGCCGTCCATTTATCAGCCATGGTAGTTAAAAGCTCAATAACTGTTCTATTTTGCTCCGCTCTTGGACCAAAATTAAAAGCCTCTCCATCGGTTAGCCCTGTTTTAAGAAGCTCTTCGCCAAGCGCAAGATAACCTGAGATAGGCTCTAAAACGTGCTGCCAAGGTCTTGTAGCATCAGGACAGCGAATTTCAACACTTTGTTTCTTTGACCACGCTTTAACCGTATCTACAATAATACGATCTCTTGCCCAGTCACCGCCGCCTATAACATTACCTGCACGCCCAACAGCCAATTTCACTGGATGCTTTTTGTTTTGAAAAAATGAATGATAATAAGATTTTATGATAAGCTCCGCGGCTCCTTTTGACCCACTATAAACATCTTTGCCACCTAACGAATCAGTTTCTTTATATCCCCATACCCACTCGACGTTATCATAACTTTTATCGCTAGTAATAAGGACGGCGCTGCAGGGCCATGACACTTTACGTAACACCTCCAATATGTTCGTGGTCCCAATTGCATTGGTGCTGATAGTTTCAGTAGGCTCGTCATAAGAAGTAGAGACAATTGCCTGAGCAGCTAGATGAAATATAACATCAGGACGTTCGGCGTTGATTATTTCAGATAGACTTTCAAAATCTCGAATGTCACATACGTGATGTTTAATCCTCGATTCTAATTCGAGATCTTCAAACATAGATGGCTGGGTTGGGACATCTTTGGAAAGGCCTACAACCTCTGCACCTAACTTTATTAACCAGCAAGTAAGCCAACTACCTTTAAAACCGGTATGGCCTGTTATTAGAACCTTTTTGCCGCGATAAATATCACCAAACAAAGTTATAACCTTACTATCGATATGCATAATATTGGTTGGATTAGGACCAACTAACCCAGGGTGCTAAATTTTCTCGACACATTTTATTTAAATCATTTTTGTCTTTCAGGGTGTCCATACATTTCCAGAAGCCTGTATGTTCATATCGATATAATACTCCAGCTGAAGCCATATCCTGAAGAGGTTCTTGCTCAAAGACAGTTGAATCGCCATTTTTTATGTAATCAAAGATCTCAGGCTCGCAGACAAAAAACCCACCATTTATCCACGAACCATCCCCACGAGGTTTTTCTAGGAACTTATTTACCCTCCCTTCTGAGCCGCTTTCAAATGTACCAAACCTTCCATCAGGCTGAACTGCGGTCATTGTAATTTTACCGCCATTATTTTTGTGAGCCTCTGCAAGTTCTTCGATATTTATATCAGAAACTCCATCACCGTAAGTTAAAAAGAAAGGCTCATTACCGATTATTTTTTCTACACGCTTGATCCTTCCACCAGTCATAGTATTTAAACCTGTATCAATTAGTGTAACCTTCCAAGGTTCACTCGAGGTATTTAGTACCTCAACACTATTTTCTTTCAGGTTAATTCTTACGTCGCTTTGATGTAAAAAATAGTTTGCGAAGTATTCCTTTATTGTGTAACCCTTATAACCAAGCAATATAACGAAATCATTATATCCATATGCTGAATATATCTTCATGATATGCCATAAGATAGGCTTGCCATCAATTTCCACCATAGGTTTTGGAGTTAAATCCGTGACCTCGCTTAACCTAGTTCCAAAGCCACCTGCCAAAATAACAACCTTCATCTTTTGATAACCCCTCTTTTTTTTAATAATAAGTTTTTTTTATTTTTTTAATATAAAACAAATAAATTTTTCTAAGCAAACCTGGATTTAAAATCGACTTATCTATTTCGTGTAAGCTATAAGAATTATTATTAAGCAGATTCAATAATTTTAATGATACCGTCTCAATGGAATGGTTTTCACAATAATAGTCTAATGTTCTTTTTGATAAATTTCTATAATCCAAAGTTAAATCACTGATGATAGTTTCCAGTGTTTCATTTCCAATTTCAAAATCTGAATTGCTAACTGGATGCCCTAAATCAAAACCTTTTGAATCGAATAAAAATTTAAAAATATAACCATCTTTTATTTCAGTATTTGATTGATCCAGTAACACAACGGGAAGACCAAGTCTTGCCCCATCCAAAGCAGATGTCCCCATACTAAACATAGCATCAATATTTTTGTCCAAATATTTATCGACTTCATCTTTTTCCAATGTACCAACTTGAATGATTTCAAAAAATTGATTTTGACAATCTAACTTCAAAAGTTTTTCAGATTCCCCAGAACCAATAATATGAAATTTTATTTTAGTTTGAGTTTTGGCTGCATAACTACTCAATTTTGAAATGCTGTAATTTAAAATATGAATTTTGAAATCAGCTATCCTGCCCACCCAAGATAAATTCAGTTCTTGATGTATTTTTTTTGATTTATTTAAAATAGCCTGTTCATTAAAGTCATTTTCTCCAAAGCTAAAATTTGGAAGGTACGTTACAGAATGAGTATTTTCTAAAAAAAGATATTTAGCTGTGTTGTTGTATATTTCGTGGGTCATAAAAACAATAGAGCCTCTATCTATCATCTTACCAACCCACCCTGAAAGAGTTTTGTAGGTTCTATTTTTAATAAGTTTAAATATTCTATGAATAACCAAACTAGAATGCTGAATTTTTAAAATAAAGTTAAACCTAGATAAATATGGAACCAAATTTGATTCGTGAGCAGCCCATTGCAATATCTTTACTTTGTCAGATATCTTCAATTCTTGCCTTAGCTTATAAGGTAAACCCGCTTGGATAATTAAATGAGTCTCAAAATCTATAATACAACTTTCAAAATCATTAAATTCAATGAAATTCAACTTTGAATTTGGCTTACAATTCCTGATTAAAGCGCCGTTTTTATAATCAATAATATTAATTTCGTGTTTATTATCTTTTAATAAATAATTAGTAAGATTTGCAAAAAGTACAGGAATACCACTTATATGCGGATAAGGGAAAAAAAAAGTAAGGTTCATTTTACGATTAATATTATTAATTCTAATTAATAATATTAATAAAAGTTTTTATTACAAAATCTATGTCACTTTTATTCATGGGAACATAAAGAGGCAAAATAATACTGTTATGTGAAAGAAATTCTGAATGCTCTAAATTTTTAAAATCAAAATCAGTATAAGCTTCCTCTTCATGAGCTAACATAATTCCCTTCCTTGTAGCTATTCCTTGATCCAACATTCTCTGCATTAAATCATTTCTTCTAATTGGGCAATTTTTTTTCAAGAGCACACTGTATGATTGAAAATTACTGATTGAATGCTTATTATCTTTTGGTAAATTTATACATTGAATATCTTTAAACGCATTATTGTATATAGATGCTATTTCTCTTCTTTTTTTAACAATTTCATTAAGTTTTTTTAGCTGCTGAATTCCAACTGATGCTTGAATATCTGTAAGACGATAGTTATACCCTAATTCCTCATGTTTTTCGAAAATAACTTTTTTGGAAACATGCCTGACTCGGTCATTAACTGACATTCCATGTTGACGTAATTTCTTTAATCTTTCGCAATAATCCAATCTACTCGTTGTAATCATTCCTCCATCACCTGTTGTAATGACTTTTCTGGGATGGAAAGAAAAACAAACCAAGTTAGAATGACTACCAATCATGCTATTTTTGTAGGAAGATCCTATAGCACAAGCAGCATCTTCAATTAATTCTAATGAATATTTTTTACAAATATTTTTTACAGCTTTTATGTTAGCCGGCATTCCCATTTGATGAACAAGCAATATGGCCTTAGTATTTTTGGTTATCCTGTTTTCTATGTCTTCAACATCTAAATTATAATCATTACCAACTTCGGCAAAAACTGGTTTAGCTCCAACGTACCTGATTGAATTAGCTGTTGCAATGTAGCTGAGAGAAGGACAAATCACTTCATCATCCTTTCCGACACCGGCGACTATAAGAGATAAATGTAGCGCAGTCGTACAATTAGAAACCGCAACAGCATATTTAGCTCCGGTCAACTTAGCAAATTCATTTTCAAATTCTTCAACCTTTGGACCTTGTGTTACCCAGCCACTTAAAATTGTGTCAAAGGCTGACTGAGCTTCCTCTTTTGTAAGAAAAGGTTTAGAAATAGGGATCATATTTATGTGTCTTAATTACCAATTTATTTGGGGTACATTTTCAACTAAATCATCATTTTCATTTAATTTTTTATAATATGAAATAGTGTTTAAGATTCCCTCAGAAAAGGAAATCTCTGAACTTATGTCGATTAACTGAGAGATTTTACTATTATCAACCCATAGTCTTGGGACGTCAGCAGGTCGAGCTGGAAGATTTTCTATCTTAGGATTATCGTCTATCATGAAATCCGAAATAATTTTTATTACATCTCCAATTTTTATTTCACGGGAGGTTCCCAAGTTAAATAAATTACCTATTATTTTTTCATTTCCAATCATATTTCCAAGAATTCTTGCTGTATCTTTTACATAATAAAAATCTCGAGTAATATTTCCATCTCCAAATAGGGTCGCCTTATTACCCTTTATAAAATTAACGATAGTTCTTGGGATGACTTCACCAGAATCCCCTTCAAAATGAGCTCTAGGACCATAGTTATTAAATATTCTAATTATTGTAGAATTTAATCCGAAACATTCTCCATATGATTTTGTGTAATGTTCACCTACTAACTTACTGGAACCGTAAACAGTGATAGGAACAGGAAGAGCTGTTTCACTGATTGGAAATTGATCAACTTTACCGTAAACTTCAGATGTTGAGATATAAAAAAACTGTTTAACAGAGTTTATTCTTGATGCTTCCAGCATATTCAAAGTGCCTTCAGCATTGACTTTATGGTTTTCGATTGGATTGTGTAGAGAGTGACGTACGCCAAGACAGGCTAGATGATAAACAATATCAACATTTTTACATGCATTTATACAATCCTCTAAATTTAAAATATTAGATTCAATAAAACTAAAATTTTTGTAGTCTGAAGCATTTTTTAAATTACGCATAGTTCCATTACTTAAATTATCTAGTCCAATAACTGTATTATCTTTACTTAATAAGTAATCAACTAAATGCGAGCCGATAAAACCAGCTGCTCCAGTTACCATTATTTTAAGATTATTTTTCATAAACCTTATTTAATTCTCTTTTTAAGCATTGCAGGGTTCCCAAAATATACTGTATTGTCATCAACATTACTTAGAATGTTACTACCCATCCCAATTAAACATTTATTTCCTATAGATAAATTTTCTCTTATTGAGGAATTTGTACCTATATAAGTAGATTCTCCAATAATTGAATTTCCCGAAATACAAACTCCACCGGCAATAGTTGAATAGTCTTTTATTTTAACATCATGGCTAATAATAGAGTTTGGTAAAACAGCAACATGCTCACCAATATTAACATTGGAACATACAGTCACGTTCTGAAATATAACAGAGCCTTTGCCAATTTTACTAAAACTTGAAATGCTAGATGAAGGATGAATTATTGTCTCAAACCTATCAGGTTCAACTAAACTTCTTTCAATAATTTTTCGTTTGCCGGTAAAGTTTCCAGAATTACCTATACCATTTATAAAATAGGTGTCTGAAAAATTATTTGCATCGTTTATAGAACCTAAAACCTCTACTCCAAAAATATTATTGCCTTTTTTAGAAATATCATCATCTAAAAAACCGATACAATTATACTTTTTTCTTATTAAATTAATTTCATTAATAGCATCTAAAATATCAATGCTATTTCCTCCCGTACCTAAAATTATTATCTTCTTCAAAATTTGATGTAACTAATAAAGGTTAACAATCCTAATAACCTTATCAACTTGAGAATCAGTAAGTTCTGCGTACATGGGTAAGCTGATGCAGTGAAGGGCCAAATACTCTGATTTGGGGAAATCTCCTTTTTTATGACCTAGATAAGAATATGCTTTTTGTAGATGACATGGTATCGGATAATGATATGCAGCATTTATATCATTTTCAGCTAAGTGATTAACAAAAGCCTGCTTATCCTCAACTGTCACCACAAAAAGATGGTGAACTCCATCTGCATAATCAGGAACAACTTGTAATTTGACCTTAGGATTAATTATTTGTTCGTGATATTTTTTAGCAATAGATCTTCTTTTGTTGTTCCAAGATTCTATATAATCTAGTTTAACACTAAGAGAAGCTCCTTCTAATCCGCCCATTCGATAATTGAATCCTATTTCATCATGAAAATATCTTTCTTTAGAGCCATGATTTCGTAATGAATGTATTCTTTCTACATATTTTTTATTATTAGTTGTAATTCCACCACCTTCTCCACAAGCGCCTAAATTTTTTCCAGGATAGAAGCTATAACAAGCCATCTCGCCAAAAACTCCTACTGTTTTTCCCTTATACCTAGCCCCGTGAGCTTGAGCAGCATCTTCAACTAAAAATAAGTTATGTTGATCACAGATGTCTTTAACCTTATCGATATCAAATGGTTGCCCGTAAAGATGAACTCCAATAATTGCTTTTGTTTTCTTAGTAATGGCTGCTTTAATTTTTAAAGGATCTATTTCCCAAGTGTCATCACAATCTACAAAAACAGGTTTAGCTCCAGCATGCGAAACACCCCATGCTGTTGCAATAAATGTATTTGCTGGGATTATAACTTCATCACCAGGACCAATATCCAAAGCAAGCATAGCCAAATGAAGAGATACCGTACCATTGCATACTCCAATTGCATGCTTCGATCCAACATATTTACTAAATTTTTCTTCAAACTCTTGTACGAAAGAACCGCCTGAAAATGCAGTTTCTTTATAAACTTTTTCGAAAGCTTGAAATATTTCTTTTTTCACTTGCTGGTGTTGACCTTTCAAATCCAAACAAGAAATTTTATGATTTTCTTCTACCATAATTATAATTTTTTAATAACGCGTGCTGGGTTGCCAACAACAACTGAATTCTTTGGTACATCTCTAACCACCACTGCTCCAGCTCCAATTAATGAATTTTCACCAATTGTAATTCCACACAAAATTGTGGCATTACTACCTATAGAAGCTCCTTTTTTTACGAAAGTTTCAACTAAAGTCCAATCTTCTTCATTTTGAGCACTCCCATCTAAGTTAGTAGCTCTAGGCAATAAATCATTTGTAAACATTACTCCATGACCAATAAAACAATTATCTTCAATATGAACACCTTCACATATGAAAGAATGACTTGAAATCTTGCAATTTTTACCAACGAATGCGCCCTTTTGAATTTCAACAAAAGCTCCTATTTTACTATTATCATCAATTTGACAGCCGTAGGCATTTACGAAATCAAAGATCTTTACGTTCGTTCCAACTTTAACGTTGTTAATTGATTTTTTTTCGCTTATGTCATTAATTATTTTCATCATTAAGAATAATTTACTTTAACCTCTTTTCCGCCTTTCTTTATAGAAATCTGAGAAGCTTCTAATACTTTAATCACATTTATACCCGAAGTATAATTTGCAACAGGATCTGTTCCATCAGAAATTGAATTCAGAAAATCATTTGCTAACTCAGAAAGAGCTTCATTATTTGCCACTTTAGGTACATATATATCTCCAACTCTATAATCAACTAAAATTTTTCTTTTATCTTCATTAGAGGAATGAGAATAGCTAGTATCATAAACTTTAATTTTTTCTGTAGGCTCCATATCATCCCACGAGATCATTTTTCTTTCGCCACCAATCAAAAATCTTCTAATTTTTACTGGCGAAGTCCATGAACAATGAAAATGAGCAATCATGTTACTGCTATAATTTAAAGTCAGATAGGCAATATTTTCAATATTATTATTGGTGTGAGAAACGCCAATAGCCTGAACGCTATAAGGCTTTTCATCAATAATATGATTTACAATTGATATATCATGCGGAGCTAAATCCCATAGCACATTTACATCAGGTTGAAATAAACCTAGATTAATTCTTGTTGAATCAATGTATTGAACTTTTCCAATAAAATCGTCTTTTATAATTGAACTGATTTTTTGGACTGAACCCGTGTATAAAAAAGTGTGATCTACCATCAAAACTTTATTAAACTTAATAGAGAGACTTATTAAATCATCAGCTTCTTTAACTGACGAAGTCATAGGTTTTTCTATCAAGACATGCTTGCCATTACATAAAGCCTTTTTTGCTATCTCGTAATGAGTAAAAACAGGCGTTGCAATAATAACGGCATCAATGTTTGAGTTGTTAATTACGTCGTCCAGATCTTTGGTTGTTTTAATATGAGGATAATTTTTATTAACAACAGCCAATCTTTCATCGCTTGAATCTACAACATATTCCACATCACAATTTAACTGAGAATCAAAATTTCTAACAATATTTGGGCCCCAGTATCCAAACCCTACCACCGCTACTTGTATTTTTTTCATAATGATTTATTACTCTCAATCTCTTCTAGTAAATTTGTAAACCTCATGCCTGGCCCACATTTAAAAGTTTTAATGTATTTATCATCTATTGAATTTCCTTCACTTAAAATTTTGTTTTTATCTAATTTAAAAAGATTTGTGAGGTGAACATTTAATTCATTCAAATCCAAAAATGTCTTGCAAATACCTAGCTCTTCAAAATTATCGCTTTCAACTGGTAAATTCATAAGTTGAAAGCATTCTTTACCTTGAAATGCAGCTTGAATTAATGCAGTTGAATTAAATGAAATAAATATATCACCATCATTTATTGCATTTTCCATAGTTTGATCTAAAGGATTACACTCTATGTGGGGTAAAACTTTATCTAATAAAACTTTTGGACTATTTGGATGCAACTTACATTTAAAGGTGACATTTAAAGTATTTGATAAATTTTTTAAATAAAGTGCATTTTCTAAAAGCCTATCTAAGTTTTTAATATCTTGATACTGAAAACCTTGGGCTAAATAATAAAGAGTTAATTTTTTATTTGGGAGTAGCTCATTACTAAAATTAGTTTTAAACGGATAGCCTAATATTTTGATTGAATTATCATCTCGAATTCTTTGATCCTTGTATATTTTTTTGAAATATTCTCCCCATACATATACAAAATCCGTGCCTAATCCTGGTAAGATTTTCATTTCGTTAGAGTAAACAGCATGCTGAATTTCTATTGTATGAATACCAAGTTCTTTTGCAACTTGGATAATAGCTCTGTTGATAGGATAAGTATTATCATTTAAAACTATTAAATTTGGTTTAATTTTCTGTAAAGTATTTTTAATTTGATCTATGCTTTTAAGAATTTCATTATCTTTATTAGTTAAGAACCCGTTCGTTAAATCTGTAGCTTGTTTAACAAGAGGAAAATAATAAGTATTATTTTTAAATCTTAATCTTTTATCTACTCTAAGAGGGTTGTTAAAGAACAAATTATATTTTTTAGATAATTCAAAAACGATCTCTGAATAGATTAATGGATCGGCATAAAAATAAATACTTTGCTTATTTGCCTTATTGTTTTTTAATTTAATTTTATAAATGAGATCAAGAAAATAAAGAAAAAATTTTGAGAATGGATAGCTGAAAGTGTGCGAAATTAATCCTCTTTGATGCAAATACCTGTCCTTTTCATTTTCTACTCCTGAATCAATAAAATATTCAAAAACATCGTAAAAAATATATTTTTTAATTAAATTAATATCCTTCAATAGCTAGCTCCTTGATTGCTTTATGATCTTTTCTTCGCTGTAACGTTTCTTCTTTGTGTTGATGGATACAATTATATTGGTCGTAAATTTGGCCAAGGTCATGATTCTATTTTAAGGAGCAAGGTCTAGCTTACTGCCTTAGCATAGCTGGCTGTAATTATATTAATAAGATCTGAGCGATTACAATTTCTTATATTGTTTTCAAATCTCCCCTCGGTAATAAAATCTTCAACAGAATCAGCGAAAACAGAATCGTTTGGTAAAGCATCAGCAAAAATTCCATTTAAACCATATTGACTATAGATATTTTCTAAAACTTCATAGGGGTCTTTCTTTAAATTAAACGCTATTATTTCTATATCATCCTTTATAAAAGCTTCATTAAATTTATAAACTTCAAGCATAGAAAACGCACATGCCATTCCATGTGGAATCCCATATTTTAAAGTAAGAGGGTAGGATATTGAATGACAAATTGAGGTTCTAGTTTGACTAATAGCTATACCTGCAAACAAACTTGCCTTGGTAAGTTTCTCTCTTAAATTAGGGCTCTTAGATATTCCATCGACTAAGGGTAATGCCTGAAGAGACAACTCTGCAGCCATTCTCGAAAAAGAGCGAGAGAGCTCATTTGCATTGACATTCCAAATTGATTCAAATGCTTGATTCAAGGCATCGAGCCCAGTTGAAATAGAGGTTTCTAGTGGAATTTCACATAAAAAATCTGGATCTATAATAGCTTTTTTAGCATACATTGATGGATTGCTTAATGATTTTTTTTGTTGGTTCTCATAGTCCCAAACGGTAGCAAAAGGTGTCACTTCGCTGCCAGTTCCTGCGGTTGTAGGTATCTGCAGACAATCTATTGCGTTGAAACTAAAAAATAATTTAGAGTCAGCCAAAAGATCATCAATCTCTAAACCTTTTTGATATGCCGGAATCGAAACAGATGCTATTTTTGCTACATCCATAGCGCTACCTCCTCCAAGGCCAAC
>MDSX01083512.1_pt1 | contig 13000 bp, 8 predicted proteins | sample 811141 | NCBI WGS metagenome assembly MDSX01 (sample SAMN05326642, study PRJNA326480) | marine metagenome | isolation source: seawater | place: Atlantic Ocean: South East | collected 2010
AAGGCGACTACGAAACCATGATCAAGGCTTTGCAAAAGAAGTACGGTAAGATTACCTCGAAAAAATCAGATCCGGAGCCGGAGCCGGAGCCTGAGCCGGAGCCTGAGCCGGAGCCTGAGCCGGAGCCGGAGCCCAAGGCTAAGAAGAAGTCAAAGAAGGTCGAGCAAGCTGATCCTGCTGAGGCGAAGGCAAAGGAGGCTGAGGCGAAAGCAGCCGCTGCAGCTGCTCAGGCGGAATTGAAGGCTGCGAAGAAGGAGCAGGCAGCGAAGGGGAAGGCTGCTGCTAAAGAAGCCAAGGCAGTCGCAAAGGCTGAAGTTGAAGCGAAAAAGGCTGAAGCAGGTAGGAAAGCAGCTGAAAAGCAGGCGGAAGCGGCCAAGAAGGCACTCGAGGAAGTAAAATCATCATCTAAATTATCTCCTGGTGAATTAAAGGAAAGAGAGTCTGAACTAAAGCAGAAGGCGAAAGAAGAAAGTGAAGCTGCGAAGGAAGCAGGCAAGACTGCGAAGGAAGCAATGGCTGAGGCTAAGAAGCTCGGTGCAGAGGTAGCTAAGGAGGGTAAGGCGGCTGCCAAGGCTGAGGCGGAATTAAAGAAGGCAGAAATGGAGAAGAAGGTCGCTGAGAAGCAAATCAAGGCATCTGGTAAAGCTAAGTCCAAAGCAGAAGAACAACTTGAGGAATTCCGTGCAAAGAGGGAAGCTGCAGAAGCAAAGATGGAAACTACGATGGCAAAGAAGCAGGAGGCTCTAGAGGCTTCCAAAGCAGGGGCCGAAGAAGCAAAGGGGGCCCTTGACGATGTGAAGTCCCAGATGAAAGACGAAATGAAAGCAGCTAAATCCCTCGAGAAGGAAGTCAAAGCCAAGCAGAAAGAGATTGCCAGAGTTGAGGAGGAAGCTAAGAAGGCGGAAGCCGAGAAACTGAAGGTTGAGCAGGAGATCGAGGAAAGTCACAAATTCAAATCGGAAACCGCGAGGAAAGCTGAGGAAGTAGAGAAGGATATCGAAAAGATCCAGAGTGAGATGAAGGGCAAAGAAGAGGCCTTGGTGGGCGTAGAAACTGAGGCAATGAAGGCAGAAAGATTGGCTGCTGAGGCGGACTTGAAATTGAAAGCGAATATTTTGGATAGGGAAGAGTTGATTCTCGAAAGGGTTGGTCTAAAGGCTGTTCAAGTAAATTGGGCTCAAATCGGTGAAGCCGAAGATGAGAGGCCTGATGATCTCACAAGAATTCAAGGATTAGATGATTTTAGCCAAAGGAAGCTGAATGTCCTGGGGATACACACTTACGGTCAAATCGCCAAGATGGATCCTGTGACCGCAGAAGTAGTCAATGACGCACTCGAGTTTACACCGGGGAGAGTTGCGAAGATGATGTGGGCCCAGCAAGCAATGCAACTAATTGCAGAACGCGGACATTGAGTCACTCTGCCGACGAGTATATCTTGAAATCACTCAGTGGTGGAGTATAGACATGCAAGTTGATTAGATTTGAATCTTCATCATTTGAGACTCTGTGAATATCTGGCTCTTCCGCGGCGCAAACCTCTCCCGGAAGGTATCTTCTTTGAGAAATCGCGGTTGCTAACCCTTCTTTATTAGCCTCATAAACTGTCTCTGTGGAGACTCCTGACACGATGAGAAAGGCGCAGTCGCTTCCTACGTGATCATGGATGGGGGTATCTTGGCCTGGTTTCCAACAAATTGCTACAAGCTCGTAGTGGTCTGTCTTCTTTATCACGTTCCTCTGATACTGTCCTTGAGAGTATCCTATACAATCCTCAAGAGCTTCAACATTAATTTCCAGATTTGATAGTCTGGAATCTAATTCATCTAAACCCGGTCTTCTATCTATCCCGTCTAGCCAAGAAGTTAGTCTTCGGATTCCGTCACATTTAGAGAATAGTTCAGAACGAGTTTCTTCAGATAGTGGTACTTGGGTAGCCACATACACCCGAACGAGTATTTGCTCAAGACTCTTATGCAAACGGTTGAGTTTTTTTCGATTAGTTTGGTCCAAGCATCTCCTCTGGCCTTACCCAAAGATCAAACTCTTCGTCGTTGACCAATTCCAACTGAATGGCACTCTGACGGAGAGTGATTCCATTTTCATGAGCATGCTTGGCAATTTTGGCTGCATTATCATATCCGATGTGAGGATTAAGGGATGTAACAAGCATCAGAGAATTCTCCAAATGTTCAGAAATCTTATCTTGATTGGCCTCAATTCCCGAAATGCACTTTTCAGAAAACGAAATGCAAGAGTCTGAAAGAAGCCTGATGCTATGAAGGAGGTTGTGAATCATCATCGGCTTGAACACATTTAATTCGAAGTTTCCTTGGCTCCCTCCGACAGAAATTGCCATATGATTCCCCATTACTTGACAGCAAACCATTGTCATTGCCTCTGACTGGGTTGGATTTACCTTTCCAGGCATGATGCTGGATCCTGGCTCATTTGCTGGAAGAGTTAATTCTCCAAAACCACATCGAGGTCCTGACCCCAGCCATCGTATATCATTAGCGATTTTCATCAGCGATCCTGCTAGAGTATTAAGAGAGCCAGAAGCTGCAACAACTGCATCATGGGCAGCTAGTTGAGCAAACTTATTTTCTGCGCTTGAAAAGGGTAAGTCTGTCTTTTTGGCGATTTTATCGGCAACTAGATTGGCAAATTCTGGATGAGTGTTTAATCCAGTACCTACAGCAGTACCGCCCAAAGCCAACTCAAATAAATCTGACATTGCCGATTGTATACGAATCTGGTTTGATTCAAGCATTGAAACATACGCGCCAAATTCCTGACCTAAGGTAAGGGGTACTGCATCCATCAGATGTGTTCTACCAATTTTTACGATTCCACGGAATTCTTCAGACTTCCTTGATAGCTCTATGCGAAGTTTTTCGATTGAAGGAATTAACCTATGATGTATCTCCTCCGCTGCTGCGATGTGCATTGCAGTTGGGAAGGTGTCATTACTTGACTGGCCCCGATTAACGTGATCATTTGGATGAACTGGTGATTTGCTTCCTAGCTTCCCTCCTGCAATCTCAATTGCCCTATTTGCAATTACTTCGTTAGCATTCATATTTGTCTGCGTTCCTGATCCTGTTTGCCATATTCTCAGAGGGAAATGTGCATCTAGCTCTCCAGAGATTACCTCATCGCATGCCTTGGAGACTAGAGATCCAATCTTTTTGTCTAGCGACTTCAATTCCACGTTCGTTTCTGTCGCCGCTTGTTTCAATATTCCAAAGGCCCTAATTACAGGCCTAGGCATTCTATCTTCACCTATATCGAAATTAATCAGTGACCTAGCAGTCTGAGCACCATAATATCTCTCTGCAGGGACCTCAATATCTCCCATGGTATCAACTTCTAAGCGCACCTTACCAGAAGGTCCCTTAGGACGCCTAGATTCCTTTTTCTGGCTTAGATCTTGAATTTTTGACGCTCCTGACATCGAGCTCTCTATCATCCCTGCGATAGTTGCTGATCTCCCATATTTTTTTCCCTTTCCAACTCTAGCATCTAATCTTCTAGCTAAGTCCTCTGGTAAACTAACTGTAATTATTCTGCGATCGCCAACACGATGTTTGCCCATATCTCTTCTATTAATTAGTTATTAATAAATTTTGTTAATATGTTATACTCGTTCAACTTTGATAATTTTCTGCGCATTAGAAGGACGATCGCCAGGAAGAGTGTCTGTCGACTCAATAGCTCTTACGACTTCCATACCCTTGGCGACCTCTCCAAAAACCGCATGTCGTCCGTCGAGCCACGGAGTAGGCACTGTAGTAAGGAAAAACTGTGAGCCCCCCGTATTTGGGCCAGCATTAGCCATTGAGAAAATACCGGGTTTATCATGCCTTTTTGCTAAAGCAGCTTTTTCGCATGGAATCTTCCATCCCGGACCTCCAGTTCCTGACCTCCCATTTTGCGGATCACTAGAATGCGGGCAACCTCCTTGAATCATAAAATCCTTAATTACTCTATGAAAATGTAATCCATCGTAAAATCCATCATCTACTAATTTGAGGAAGTTTTCGGTGGTTTCTGGGCAATCTTCAGTGTAAAGATTGATGTCAATTTCTCCGGCGCTTGTAGTCATCCTAACATATGTCATAATCGCTTTGGGCGGTTGAGAGTTCAATATGGTATGCATCCTAAGCTATGGTTGATCCTGGCAGTATACCTTCTGGAAGTTCCAAAAGTCTCACAGTACCATCTGGTTCCAGTGCTCCGAGAACTAGGAACTGCGATACGAAACCTGTTGGTAGGGTCTTTTCACCCAGATTTATTGCGGCTATAACTGTCCTGCCAATTAGATTGGCCCTTGAGTAGTTGGTTATCTGCGCTGAGCTCCAGAGCTTCCCAATTACCGGTCCGAAGTCAACTCTAATCTTATACGAAGGTTTTCTCATCTCGGGAAACTCCTGAACATCATCAATAATTCCCGATCGCATGTCCACAGAGAAGAATTCACCTATCCCAATGTACTCCTTTTTCTCTAGTTTTTTTGGATGATAAGGTTGTTTTTCGCCATCAATTTCGTGCTGACCCATTATCTCATCCCGCAATTTCTGATTTCAGTGTTAGAGGGATTAGGGGTATACCTGAATTATCAAAAGCCTCTAGCCCCCCTTCTTCTCTATCTAGGATTGTTATGCAAGCTACAACAATACATCCCATTTCAGAGAGCATATCTGCTGCCTTTAGAGCTGATCCGCCTGTGGTGGTTACATCTTCCAAGAGAACAATTCTATCCCCCTTGTTAAGGCTTGAACCTTCTATTCCCGGCGGGTTTCCGGTCTTACGTCCACCTCTCCCTTTCGGCTCCTTTCTAACAATAAATCCGCGGAGAGAGGATCCTCTGCCAGCCTTGGCTATAGATATTCCAGTAAGGGGGACTGCCCCGAGTTCGAGTCCTCCCACTGCATCTATATCTGAAATATTATCTAACTCGAAGTGTATCAACACTCCGAGCAAATGAGCGCACTCTGGATCCATCATTACTGGTTTCATGTCAAAGAAATGCTTACTTTCTCTTCCACTTGCAAGTACAAAAGGCTCTTCTTCGGAGAAAAGGTATGCTAGTTGTTTGATCTTCTCGATCAAACGTGATCTCGCTTCATCGACAGAAGTTGATGTCATGCTATCATTCGCGGGCTGGAGGAAGTGGCATGAATATTACCTTGGAAAAACGACTATTTGTCAAATTAAACAGTGAATGTTCTTGGACGGTCTAACAGGAGTAGGGTCTACCATGCGGAGGTGGGACATTGGAAATTGGTGCCAGAATAGAAGAAATGGATATTGACAGACTTTCCAAAGAGAAAGATTCCTATCAGGTCTGGCTCGATAATAGAATAGAGGAGGCTTATACAATAGCCAGCGAGGCTAAATCAAAGGGTCTTGACTTTGCAGCAACAATTGAAATCCCCAGGGCTGCTGATTTAGCGAGTAGGACAGAGAAGCTTCTAGAGGATCCTTATCTATATCCTGATCCGGAAAGAAAGGAGGGGGTGGCACTTAGGATTGAGTCCTCTCTAAGGGAGCTATTACTCACACATGATAGAGAGACTGCAGCAATAATGATTGCAATTTCTGTGACAAAGGAAATGCATAACAAAACTGGAGATAAGCGCAGGGCAATAGATTCCGGACTTCGAGTAGGTCTTGCGGTACTAACAGAAGCGGTACTTGTTGCGCCCTTAGATGGGATTGGCGAAGTAAGACTGCTGAATAATGAAGATGGTTCAGAGTTCCTCTCAATAGACTTCTGTGGACCGATAAGAGCGGCTGGAGGTACTGCTCAGGCAATGGGAGTTCTCATTGGAGACATACTTAGACGTGAAATGGGGGTTAGTAGATACTCCCCCACTGTGCCAGAAGTTGAAAGGGTCAAGGAAGAGTTCGGCCTGTACAGGGCCAATCTACAGTACAAGCCACCTCCAGAAGAAACTGAGTTGATTGTCAATGCATGCCCTGTTATGATTAACGGAGAGGAGACCGAGAGGATGGAATGTGCTGGATACAAGGAAGTCAGGAATGTAGTAAATGAGAATGGAACTTTCAGGACCAGAGTTAGAGGAGGGGTAATGTTAGTTATCGGGGAGGGGCTTTGTCTCAAGGCTCCTAAGATTAGGAGTCATACAGAAAGACTCAAGGTACCGGGTTGGGATTTCATTTCTAGATTCGCAGATAAACAGAAGAGCGCCGGCTCGGAAGGAACTGGAGACAAAGCAAGTAGGATAATCCCGAAAGAGGATCGATACATGGGTGACGTTATTGCAGGAAGACCGGTCTTTGGAGAGCCTAGGGAACCAGGGGGTTTTAGGCTCAGATATGGAAGAAGCAGGGCGACTGGTCTTGCTGCTGCTGGGTTAAATCCAGTCACCATGGAAGCAATGGGTGGTTTTCTTTCTGTAGGCACTCAGATGAAAATTGAGGGTCCGGGAAAGGCCTGCGCCGTCACTCCTTGTATAGAAATCGAAGGCCCTACAGTTCTACTGAGGAATGGCGATTTAAGAAAAATTGGAACAAAGAAGGAGTGGAAAGAAGTAGAAGGGGAGCTTGATTCGATTTGGGATTCTGGGGAAATACTACTTGGCTTTGGCGAATTTCTGGAGAACAACAAGAGTTTGGTTCCATCTTCGTACTCTATTGATTGGTGGGCAGCTGATGTTGCTGATTCTATAGACAGCCAAGAAAAGATTCGGGCGTTCTCCGATATTGTTGAAATTCCAGTAGCAGATTTGCCTCTGGGAATGCCTTTCAACGGGGCTATTAATCGAGGAGGTGAGGATTCGCTAGAGAGATCCTGGAGAATGAGGGATTGGGTTTCTTTCCTGAAGGATCTAGAGTTGAATTGGCCTCAAATCAAAAAAATTTGTGAGAGATTTGGGGCCGCGGTACCTCCTCCATGGAATCTCTGGTGGTCCGATCTGCCAATGCAATTCATCCCAGAATTAGTAGAAAAATTGTTGAATTATGGTGAAATTGATTCGGATTCTCTTAGGATTGTGGGCGTTGTAGCTGATTGGCCATTCTCACTGGATGTTGATGGGATTGGCTCACCAGTAATGGGGGAATGGCCGCGTTGGACCGAATTGAGTAGGCATGGGGTAGTGAAGTCATCTCTGATGACTTTGGGAATTTGTCATTCCCATGATGATGGAGATATCGTGATACCTCAATTCTGGGAGAGCTTGCTAGATGGTCTAGGACTGGAATTTCAAGAGTCGAAGATTAGAGTTAGGGTTGATGTTAAGCCGCTAGTGTCGGAATATGTAGATAGGCTTGCAACAAGTCTTGTAAAAGTTAATTCTATTGAAGTGGATGGGTCAGAATCGGAAGTTGCCGCGGCTAAATCGTTATTGGAAGACTACGAAGTAGAACGGTCACTCCAGATAGTTAGGAGGGTTTCATGCCTACCCAGATGGGAGGATGCAGTGCCCTGTAGAATAGGTTCCAGAATGGGAAGGCCTGAGAAGTCGGGTGCTAGAGAAATGAGTCCTCTGGTCCATTCAATTTTTCCTATTGGAGAATACGGTGGACCTCAGAGACTTGTATCTGAGGCGGCAAAAAAAGGCACAATTATGGTGGTAGTTGGACCTAGGGTATGCCAAGAATGTGGACGACAGACCCCTCATGTTACCTGTCATCACCGTATTGAAGAAGGCAGCTACAGAGAATGTGGCGGTAGGACAATCCTCGCTCCTAGGAAGAAGGGCAGTAGGCGAAAAGGAGAAAGGACCTCAGTAAATCTGAGTTCTGTTCTAGAGGCAAAGAGAAGGAGGCTTGGTCTCGATAGACTACCTGAGAAGATTAAGGCTGTAAAGGGATTATTCTCCGAAGAGCAATCTCCTGAACCATTGGAGAAAGGAATTCTGAGAGCCGCTCATGGAGTCTCAGTTTTCAGAGATGGAACCTCTAGATTCGATATGAGTGACGTGCCTGTTACACACTTCCGACCTTCCGAGATCGGAACTTCCTGGAAGAAGCTGGTTAGTCTTGGATACACGCATGATATCAGAGGCGCTCTACTTTCAAGTGACGAGCAGATGCTTGAGTTATTACCTCAAGACTTTATTCTGTCCAGCTTGGCTGAAAAACATCTTCTCTCAACTTGCTCTTTTGTTGATGACTTATTGGAGAGATTCTATGGAATGAAGCCCTTCTATCAGGCCAAGAACCGTCAAGACATTGTTGGACATATAGCGATTGGGCTCGCACCACATACCTCAGGTGGAGTGGCTTGCAGAATAATTGGTTGGACTGACGCCTCCGCAGGATACGCACATCCACTCTTCCATGCCGCGAAGAGAAGGAATTGCGATGGAGATGAAGATAGTGTGATGATGCTGATGGACGGCCTGCTAAACTTTACCCAGACTATTCTCCCTGCAAATAGAGGTGGTAGGATGGATGCTCCACTAGTTCTGACAACTAGGCTAAATGCTAGTGAAATCGACAAAGAGGCTCTAAATGTCGATTGTTCATGGAACTATAGTAGAGGTTTCTATGAGGCAACTCTTACCCAACCTCATCCCAAAGAAATTGGTGATATCGTGGATATTGTTGAGAGTCGTCTTGGAACGATTGGAGAAATTCGAGGCTATGGTTGGACTCATGACTCTGGACCATTGGATGCTGGGCCAAGTAATTCTTCTTACAAAACCCTAGTTACCATGAAAGACAAATTGGACAGTCAGTTGGAGCTAGGAAGTGTGCTACGATCGGTGGCAGTGGAGAGAGTTGCAAAGCAAGTAATTGAGTCACACTTTCTTCCTGATATGAGAGGTAACCTAATGGCATACACCAGACAGAAGATTAGGTGCGTAAAGTGTGGTGAGTCGTATCGAAGAATGCCGTTGGCAGGAAAATGTATCAAGAAAACCGTACGTAGTTCGGGTGGATTCGGAGGAGCTGGTGATTCCTCATGTAGCGGAAATGTAGTACTGACAGTATCAGAGGGTGCAGTTAGAAAATACATCCAAATCACAGAAGAAGTGATCCAAGAGTACGGAGTGGATGGCTACACTAAGGATAGGGTAGATTGGATGTCGTCGAGTGTTGACTCTCTGTTCAATAACGATAGAGTCACTGTGATGACTCTGGAAGATTTCATTTGAGAAGATATGCCAAGGGATCTCCGAATAACAGGAGAGGGAACAAAGCAAAGAATAGGTAGACTAGAAATGGGTGCTTTGTGGCTACCCAAGCCTCTTCCACCCCCATAGACTCCAGTCTCTCAAGTTCCTCTTGGATGCTACCAGAAGATGACGGATTCGAAGGGAGAATCCTGTTTACTACTCTTGGCTCATCTTCTGTTCCTGCAACTTCAGTAAGAATCCAAGAAGGGCCGGCTATGATTCTAGAAACAGGCTTCTTTGTTGCATGCCATGCCATCTTGAAATCAGGAGCCGTTGAGACGTCTCCTCTAGCGACATTGCTAAGGAATATTATCGGGGCAGCTATGATGAAAGATGCTCCAGCCCATAGGAATAGCGCCATCGAGGGAGGGATACGGAATGTATTTTCTCCTGAGAAATACATCTGCTCTGGAATGAATGCCCATGATGGGAAGAATAGAGTGACTAGGATTAGCGCCTTTACATCTGCCCCACCAGGAATTATCCTAGCTTTCCATGCAGACAGGTAGAGCACCATAGTCAGGATAGCCCCTAAAGAGCCCCACCAAAGCATTGTTTCGTTGGATTCTTCACCAAGTATAAGATTGACAAAATCCGTATCAGAGTATTCTATGCCTCCGAGGAATATTCCAGCTATGCCAATTAGATATATGAGTGAAAGAGTGACTTGTTCCCTCTGCCAATCCCTGAAACTGCGAAGCTCAGGAATTCTGTAGAAGCATGTTGAGAATACGGCAATCATTGCTGATATCGTCAATAAATTTGCAAACCCAGAGTTGGTTGATGCCGTCTCAAAGACTAGGATGATCGTTGCTGGGATAGCCCATATCTTCCAATGCATGTCCCTCACAGACAGAGTCTGGAAGTCAGAGCGAGCCGCTATGAACATACACGAGAAAATCATGGAAATCCTAAGTGTGGACAGGAATGGGTCCGCGGGCATATATCGTTGAGGCTAGGGGCAATTGACATCAAGCCTTCGTGTCGCTATGCGGCGGATTGGAATAGTCCCACGGACTGTTCAAGTATCCATGAACTGACGAAATTGGCGATTCCCGCTAACCACATCATCTGTATCATTTGTCCGAGAACTAGCGTTGTTCCACCGCCACGAATCCTAGCAGTAATCAAGCCAAGTGCGAATATGGTTACTACAATCAAGAAAGACCCTATGAGTTGGAACACAGCGATGTTCTGGTCTACTCCTGTGGTCTCGCCTAGTACTGGTAGAGCTATGTCCACGCCTGCAGCTGCTGTTCCGGCTTCACCAGAGCTGTCAACGAGGCCAGATGCTACCTGAGCAATCGTTTCACCAAGACCTGAGATAATCGAAGTCGTGATGTTCAGCGCGATGATCATTGCGATGAGGAGACCGTATGAAACGCTCCTCATCACATTTGCAGATATCTGTCTCCTTTGCCTAAGTCCTAGTAGGGTAGTGGTGCTCTGGGAAACCTGATCTCCGACCAGACCAGCTTCACCAGTTGAGGAGGAGCCCTCTATGAAGACCCTCGTGAATCTAGAAACCATCATCGAATTGTTATCTGCAGCGAACCAGTTCCAAGAGTAATCGCTGTTTATTCTCATGGAAAGCCTCTTCTCTAGATTCATGATTGAATCGTCCAATGCCCCGAAGTCGATTCCAGACAGTGCCTTGACCATTGCGCTGGGCTCTTGCGCCCTCGCTTGTGCGGTCCCACCGAAAGCTCGAATGAACTCTGGGAAGGCCTCGTCCCTCCTTCTCACTCTCGCCTCCTCTTGTAGTGTTAGCAGAGCTGGGGCCATGAGTGGTGACATCATAACTGCGATTAGCAGTAGGCCAATGTAGTTCCAATTGTCAATCAGGAAACTAAATCCGTACCAAGCGATGAAAATTGTGAAGAGGAGGAACATAACAGCCCCTAGTACACCAGATATTATCCAAGCCCTTCTGATCTCAACGGCTTGTTGGGTATTGTATCCGTGTTTGGCGAACAGATCCTCGTCAGGGATAACAAGGGTGAACAAGTACCAAGCGCCAAATTGAAGCAATGCGAATAGTCCGCCGGTCAGAAGTACCCATCTTGACCTGATGAGTATGTCTAACCAGTCATCGGCCTCGCCTCCGACTTGGAATAGGATAAGGTGAAGGCCTGATACCACCATCAGAAGTAGTCCAGTTGTTGTGAGGGAAACGAACGTCTCTCGAAGCGTGTCCAACTGCTCTAGCCTAGCATCATAAATAGTCGTGAAGGCCTGTTCAAAGGTCTCGTTCTCACTCACGAAAAACTCTCCGATGGGCTGGCCGACCTCGACCGAGAAGGCCATCCTGTCTAGGAAATCACTCCAGATCTCCGAAGGACTCTGTTTTCCGACGATTCTAGCTGCATCTGGAAGATTTGTGTGCCACTTTGAAACCAGGGTCTCTATTGCCTGGATCTCTTTGGCTAGGGCCCCATAGTCGCCCATCTCCTTCAGAACGTCGAACATTCCCTTCTCAGCTGACTCGCCCATAGAGAGAATTCCCATTCTAGTCATGAACATGTGCATATCTTGCTCTATCTGGATCGCCTCTGCGGAAACTTGTGTTACGGGATATACCAAAGTAGCACTCAGACCCAAAACAGGGAATGCCAAGATTATCAATAATGACCCCAAAGGACCCGTTTCTGCACTTACTAGAAACCAGACCGTTAATCCGGCTGCGAGCCCCACGAGTGTGGCTGGAAGAGAAAAGAGTAGCAGATATCGTGAGAAGGGCATTCCTAGGCGGATTTTAGCGATTTGCCACGTGGAAAACTTGTCCTCCATTTTTAATCACCTAGTGATTTATTCCCGTCCATGTCTCTATTGCGCTAGCGAATCTATCCCAACCTTCCTTGTAGTATACATCAAGAAGATCGTAGACGTCGTCATAGTGAGTGAGGTCGCGATCACACATGACTTGGATGGCGTTTGTTCTTCGTTCCAATTCGTCATAGATGTCCCTCTTGCTTCTGAAACCCATCCTCGGGGCAATCTTGTTTTCGAGCATATCGGACTGGAACATCCCCCTGAAGTATACCACATCAGCAACAGGGTCCCACTCGAACATGTTCCTAGTTAGAATACCATCCGCCGTCTTATCGAATCCAATAACCTCGCTAACACCAGTGATCCTCCGAGCTATTCCGCCTCCCGGAGCCTCGACCACCTCTTGGAAGATAGCGAAGTTCAGGTTATCGAAGAACCTGGCTGGAACGTTGATTGGGTCTCCTGTGAACCTCTGAATTAGTTTGACGATGTTTGATGCGTGGAAGGTCCCAACAACTGGGTGACCTGTCTGCATGGCTTGGAACGCTATCGCCCCCTCTACACCCCTAATCTCTCCTATGATGATGTATCTTGGCCTTGATCTAAGGGCAGCTTTGAGAAGATCGAACATTTCTACCCTGGAGTCCTCGTTCTTGGAGTCTCGTGTGATCAGTCTTTGCCAGATTGGGTGTGCTACCTTCACTTCAGGCGTGTCCTCCGCTGTGTAGATTTTGACGTTGTGGTCTATGAAAGGTAGGACTGCGTTTAGAGTGGTGGTTTTCCCAGAGGCAGTCTCTCCAGAGACCAGCATGGACATTCCACTCTCTAATCCCAGCCAAATATATGCTGCCATCTGTGCAGAAAGTGTCTTCCATTTTATAAGCTGGATGATTGATATCGTCTCCTCGGCGAACTTTCTTATTGTGAAGGACGATCCTTGTATTGAAACGTCGTCGCTGTAGATTATGTTAATCCTTGAACCATCTAGAAGCGCTCCATCGACAATAGGCTTGCTGTCTGAAACTGGTCTACCGATACGCTCTGACATTGACCTTAGGTATCCGGTGAGAAGC
>MDSX01045144.1_pt1 | contig 12995 bp, 7 predicted proteins | sample 811141 | NCBI WGS metagenome assembly MDSX01 (sample SAMN05326642, study PRJNA326480) | marine metagenome | isolation source: seawater | place: Atlantic Ocean: South East | collected 2010
GGTTCATCTGTCACATTTACAATCACAGCAAGCTCAGCAGTATCTGCTGATACAACTTTCTCCTGGACTGTGATTGGTGACTCAAATGGTTCAACTGTAGATAAAGCTGGTACATCTGATATCGATGTTCTTTCTGGTAATGCAACTATTGCAGCTGGTGCAAGTTCAACTACTTTTACTGTAACTGCATCTTCTGATTCAATTGTTGAAGGTATCGAAGGTATTAAAGTTAGTGTGTTTGATTCAAGTTCAAATGCTCTTTCAAGTGATGTAATTCTTGTTAACAACTCAGGTAGCGCAGCTACTTCACAAAGCTTTACATTGACAACAGGTGTTAATGAAAATGTTGGTGGTAGTGGTAATGATACATTTGATGCTTCAACAACTGCTAATAGTTTAAATGACTTTGATAATCTTGATGGTGCCGGCGGTACTGATACCGTAGTTGCAAAAACAACTACAATAGCTGGTACAGCTTCAAGTATTGCTCCTGTAATGAAAAATATTGAAGTTATTTCTGTGACAAATACAGACTCAACTGCTGCAGGTGTTCTTGATCCAAATGATGGTGATATTCTTACTGTTAATTTAGCTGAAGCAACATCAATTGAAAAAGTAATGAACGTAACTTCAAATGACTCAGTTACTTTTGATAATGTTGGTCAAATTGTTACTCTTGAAGTTAAATCTGCTCAAAATGACACAACTGTAAATTATGATTATCAAGCACTTGTTGGTAGTGCTGATAATATGACAATTGTTGTTAAGGGTACTAATGGAACTGATGTTAGTATTGATGATGATAATCCTTTAGACTCATCTGTAATTGAAACTGTAACCATTGACAGTCAATCAGTTGCTAACACAATTGACTCATTAGATTTATCAAAAGTAAATACAGGTTCTCTTGTAGTTACTGGTGATAAGAAATTAACAATTTCAAGTGCATTAGATGCAACTATTTTATCTGTTGATGCTTCCGCGAGTACAGGTGGTTTAACATTATCCACTAGCCCTGGAGCTGCTAACTTTACTGTTATTGGTAGTTCTGCAGCTGATGCAATTACCGATACAACTGCAGGTAATGCTAATGTTACTGGTGGTGCTGGTAACGACACGCTTACCGTTGGTGCTACATGGGATGGTTATGATGTGTTTGATGGTGGTGATGGAAGAGATACTCTTGTAATTACTGATCATTTCGAACCTTTAAATACTGGTCCAGCTTCAGCTAATACAATTGCTGCTGGATTGAGCAATGTTGAAACTATTTCTTTATCTGGTGCTAATAAGAAAATTTCACTTGATAAGGATATGGGAGCTCTAGATACATTAGCTATTTCAGATGATACTAAACAAATAATTAATCTAAATGATGGTTATGTAGGTGATACATCTGTTATCATTGGTACTGCAACATCCGCAAGTAATCGAGATGCTGTTGAGCAAATCGTAAATACTGCTAATGTTGATTTATCAATTTATGCTAAAGTTGGTGATATTGACGGTGGTACAGCTGATAAAACAACTATTACAGGTGGTTATGGTCAGGATACTTTATACCTTTATAATGTAGCATCTGGTGATACAACTGCTGTACTGGCTGGTGCTGCTGATAGTATCGTTCGTGTTGATAAGATCGTGATTTTAGATGGTACAGCAGGTAATGACGTTACAATTACTACTGGTGATTATGCTTTAACAACTGCCTTAGGTGCAGTTCTCCCGCTAACTATTGATGGTTCAGCGATGGGTGCTACTGAAGTTCTTACTGTTACTGGTACAGGTGCAACTGCTAAACTAAATATTATCGGTGGTGATGCTTCTGATGATTTTACTGGCGGTAATGCTGCTGATACGATTTCAGGTGGTGCTGGTAATGATACAATTGACGCGAATGCTGGTGCTGGTAATGTTATTGACGGTGGTGCCGGTAATGACGAAATTACACTTGGTGATGGCGTTGATAATATTTCAGGTGGTGCTGGTAATGATACAATTACTGCTGAAGCCCCTGGTACTCAACTTAAATTAAACGATACTATTGATGGTGGTGATGGTACTGATACTTTAACTATTACTGGTGGCAATATAACAAGCGCAACTGTTTTCGGTGGTGTAAGTGGTATTGAAGTAATTAAGCCAACTGATGGTTCTGATATTACTGCTGCTGGTTCTTTAGGTGGTGCTACAACTTTTGATTTATCTGCTAATGATAAAAATGAATTAACATTAGGTTCAACAGGTTGGACATCAGACACAACAGTAACATTTGGTGTTGCTGCTGATACTGGTACTAATGATGACGTTGTTACTAATAGTGCCAATGTTACTTTAACAGTTAATTCAAGAGATGATGATATTGAGTCTGATACAACTTTAACAGGTGGTACAGGAACAGATACTCTTAATCTTACTGCAACTGGTGGATCTGCTAATCTAGCAGCTGTTACTAATTTTGAACAAGTTAATGTTGTTGATGCAACTGTTGCAGGTACTGATATTACAATTACACCAAACTTAACTACAACCAAGGTACAAAATATATCAGCTACTGAGCTTGATGGTTCTACTCAGAATGATGAGCAGTTAACTCTTTCAGGTGCAGGTGCTGCTGGTAAACTTAATGTAACTGGTGGTGGCGGTAATGATGCCTTAACAGGTGGTAACGCTAACGATACACTTGTTGGTGGTGCTGGTGAAGATGCTATTAACGGTAACGCTGGTGCGGATAATCTATCTGGTGGTGACGCAAATGATACATTCACTGTAGATACTAAAGCTGAATATACATCAGCTGTTGGTTCTGATACTATTGATGGTGGTGCTGGTACTGATACTGTTGCATTTGGATCAGCTATGAATATGGCTGCCTCACAACTAGGATCTATCTCAAATACAGAAAAATGGACTATTTCAGCTGGTAGTGAATTTACTATTAGTGATGCTGTACTTGCAAATAATCCAGGTCTAAATTTTGTATTAGCTGGTAATGGTACATTAAGTGGTGGTGAAGATACTGCTGGTGCTGCTTTAATGACTACCTCTATTAATTTTGCTGCTACTCAAAACGGTAACTTGAAATTAATCGGTAGTTCTGCTGATGATACATATACATTTAGCGGATTATCTACGCTTACTAATGATGACACAATAGATGGTAATGCTGGTACAGATACTATCCAAATCCTAAATAATACATCACCTGGTGGTGCTGATGGGACTGGTGACGCTATGAATGCTGGTAACAGTAAAACTATTGCTATTGGTGCAAATCATAAAGGACTTGAAAATATAACTATTACTGACCTTGCTGCTGATTTTGGTGGTGATATTGAAATAACAATTGCTGATGGTTATACCGATACTAGTCTTACAATTGATGGTTCTTCTCTTGATGTTAATTCAACAGATGAAACTGATGGTGAAACATTGAAAGTTGTTAGTTCTGATGCAAACACTGCTCTAACTATTTTAGGTGGTGCTGGTCAAGATACAATTACTGGTGGTGGAGCTGCTGACTCAATTGTTGGTGGTGGTGCTTTTGACTCACTAACTGGTGGTGGCGGTAACGATACCATCGAAGGTGGTGCAGGTGCTGATACCCTTGTAGGTGGTGCTGGAACTGATAATATTTCTGGTGGTGCTGGTAATGATAAAATTAATGTTTCAACATTCGCGAACTTTAAAACTTCAGGTGGTGTTGAAACTGTTGATGGTGGTGCTGGTACTGACTCACTTAATTTTGCAGCTAATGCTGAGCTTGTACTAACAGCTCCTGAGCTATCAAAATTAACATCAATTGAAACTATTACTCTAGCAACTCAAGGTAATGCATCTACTTTAACATTTGGTAATGAAACATTTGAAAATCTTGGTGCAAGTTCACTTGCAATTGTTTCTAATACTGGTTCTGGTGTAACAACTATTGATGGTTCAGCTGTAAGTAATGGTTCATTCCTAATAATTAATGATATTGGTGCAGATACTGCCGATAAATATGTTGGTGGTTCTGGTGATGATATCTTTAGATTTGATGGTTCTGCTGGATTAAAAGCTAATGACACAGTTACAGGTGGTGCAGGTACTGACACTGTTCAACTAGACGCAAGTGCTGCTGCTGTTACTGCAACTCTTGATCTCGATACTACTACAGTAGAACAAGTTGTTGTTTACGCTGGTGCAACTGGTGTAGAAACTGGTGGTGTTACTTTACAACTTGCAGAAGCTACTGGTGCATTAAATGCATATACAGCTGCTGGTCTTACTATTGATCTATCTGCTGCTGTTAACCCAGCTGCTGCAGGTGCGGTTGTTAACTTTACAGACGCAGGTGGTGCTGGCTTTGACTCTTATGATAACACTGAAATCACTGGTGAGCTTATTAAAGCTCCTCTAACAATTACTGGTACATCAAAAGCTGATACTCTTATGGGTTCTGCTGGTAATGATACCATTGTTGGTAACAGTACTTTGACTGCTGATATTATTGTTGGTGGTGATGGTAATGATAACCTAACTGGTGGTTCTGGTAATGATAAAATTGGTGGTGGTACTGGTAATGATGTTATTTCAGCCGGTGCTGGAGCCGATACAATTTTTGGTGGTACAGGTAATGACACTATTGATGCTGGTGACGGTGCTGATAGGATTGATGCTGAAGGTGGTAAAGACTCTATTACAACTGGTCTTGGAAACGATACTGTTGTTTATGATGCTGCTGCTGACTCATCAGGTTCATTGAAAGATGTTATTACAGACTTTACTCAATCAACTATTAACGCAACAACTGGTGAAACAACCGCTGCTGGTGATAATATCGAAATTAATTTCGGTCAAATTGGTGATAGTGTTAACACCTGGACATTGTCTGATAAGGGTGATGTAGAGAATGGTGGTTTAGCTGCTGCTGCGATTGATGGAGTAATGGGTTCATTTGTATTTGCTGATGATACATCAACAATTTACCTAGACTTCAATGGTGATGGCTTCCTTAATACTGCTGACTTACAGATTACTGTAGAAGGTTTAACTTCATTCCATAGTAATGATATTAACGCTATAGTGACTGCTGGTACTGGTGGTGATACGCTTACTGGTGGTAATGGTGATGACTCTATTACTGGTAATGCAGGTGCCGACTCACTTTATGGTGGTTATGGTAATGATACTATTGCTGGTGCAGCTGGTGGAGATAAAATCTACGGTCAAGGTGGTAATGATACACTTACATCTACATCTGGTGACTCTACTGTTGATGGTGGCGCTGGTGATGATACTCTGAATGCTTCTGCCTCAGACGTTCAAGTTCTTACTGGTGGTACTGGTGATGATACCTTCAATTTAGATGCTGCTACTGGTGCTGCTAACAGAGTTACAATCTCAGACTTTGAAGATGAGGGTGCTGTTGTTGGTGATATTATTAAGCTTGATGCTGACGATACTACAGATGCTACTGCTGTTGGTTCAGCTCCTGTTGTTAAAACTACAGCAACTGCTGCTGCTTCTGGTGGTGCTTTAGCTATCGATGGTGGTACTGGATCTGATGCATTTGATATTCTTGAAATAACAGTTGATAATAATGCTAATTCAGCTTTATCAGAAGACTTCGTAGATGGTGGTAATGGTGATCACCTGTTAGAGAATATTGGCCCTGCTAATGATGCAACTACGACAGGTATTACTGTAACTGGTACTCATAAGTTCTTTATTATTGCTTATGATGATGGTAACGCATATATTTATGCTGCTAGTAATGCTGCAGGTAATAATCTGCTTGTTGAGGGTGAAATCACGCCGATAGCTACTGTTACTGGTATTACTGCCGGTGGCTTCATTGCTGATGACTTCTTGTTAGCGTAGTTATTGAAGTATAAAATTAAAAGGGAAGCATTTGCTTCCCTTTTTTTTTACCTTATTTAATTTTTTTTGTTATTATTTGATTCATGAGCAAGAATTTCCTACATGTTGGTTGTGGTACTTTAACTAAGGAACATACAACTCCTGAGTTTAATTCACCTAATTGGGATGAAATTCGTGTTGATATTGATGAAAGCGTTAATCCAGATATTGTTTCATCAATGATAGATATGTCATCTATAGAGAGTAATTCTTTTGATGCCGTTTATTCCTCTCATAATATTGAACATTTGTTTGCTCATGAAGTTCCTTTAGCTCTAAATGAAATGAGTAGAGTTTTAAAAAATGATGGTTTTCTCATTATAACTTGTCCTGATCTTCAGTCTGTTTGTGGTGAAGTAGCTAATGGGCGCTTAGTTGAAACTCTATATCAATCAGGAATGGGACCAATCAGTGCTCTTGATATTCTTTATGGTTTCAGGCCTTCTTTGCAAAAAGGTAATCATTATATGGCTCATAATGTTGGTTTTACAAAAGATGTTTTACAGGCAACCCTAATTAATTCAGGTTTTAAAAGTGCTGTAGTTGCTTCTATTGCAAGCAGATATGTTTTATGGGCTATTGCTACTAAAAATAAAGCAGAAGATACTAATATTCTATTTGATATGCTTAAAAAACATTCTACTTTATTAAGTTAGTTATGAATTCATTAGTTCGCCATAAAGAGCATAAGTTATTTTCCCTTTATTATGAAAATGATGGTTTTAATATAAGTGGAGAAAAATTAATGGGCCGTCAAGCTGCTGGCTGGTCATTTTTAAAATCATTAGTTATTTCTAAAAGATATAAATCTCTCGGTGTTTATATTAAAAACATAAATCAGAAGAAATTATTACTAGATAATATAGAAACTTTATTAACACCTGATAATAAAACTATAGACATAACCACAATACCATACATGGATCCATCCTTGTGCTCTCCTTACGGTGGCATTCAATTACCTGGACCAGATTTAAATAAATTTGCTAATATGAGAGGTTTCTTTGGTCATGGTAACTATAGTTTAGCTGGTATTACTCATACAACTGCCTCATATGAAGTTATGAATGCTATATCATCTGTATTAACTGAGCCTGTAATGCCTTGGGATGCTATAATATGCACATCTGAAAGCGTTCTTAACACTGTAAATAAGATTTTAGATGTACGAATGAGCTTCTTGAATGATAGATTTAAAACTAAATCCTTTATAATCCCAAAATTACCAATAATACCTCTTGGTATTAATCATGATGAATTTGATTTTAGTCCTCAATTTAAAAAAAAATCCAGACAGGAATTATCTATAAAAGATGATGATATTGTAATTTCTTATGTTGGTAGATTAAGCTTTCATGCTAAAGCTCATCATATTCCAATGTACATAGCCCTAGAAAACTGTGCTAAAAAATTAAAAGGAAAGAAAAAAATTCATTTAATTCAAACTGGTTGGTTTGCTAATGATTATATTGAAAATTCATTTAGGATTGATGCTAAAATGATATGCCCGTCAATAAACTGCATCTTCTTAGATGGAAGGGATCAAAAATCTAAAAGTAAAACACTTGCATCTTCAGATATTTTTATGTCCTTGAGTGATAATATTCAAGAAACATTTGGTTTAACACCTCTTGAAGCTATGGCATCAGAATTACCTGTAATAGTTTCAGACTGGGATGGATATAGATCAACAGTTAGAGATAATAAAGACGGTTTTAGAATTAAAACTTATGCATTAGGGCAGGGATCAGGTGAAGATTTAATGTATAAATATATGATGGGGAATATTAATTATGATAATTATATTGGCAATACCGTTCATAAAGTTGCTATTAATGTAAAGGATTGTATTGATAAATTAATTTTATTAATTGAGAATGAAGAACTGAGAATTGAGTATGGTAAAAATGGAAAGACAAGATCTATTAATGACTTTTCATGGAATACTATTCTTAATCAGTACGAAGATCTATATGAAGAGCTTGATAATATAAGAGTTAATTCGGCATTAAAGAGTAAAAAAGTATCTGAACCTCTAATACCAAGTGACAGACTAGATCCTTTTTTTCTATTCGATGATTACCCAACATCTATTCTCGATGATAATTTAACTTTATATTCCTCTAAAATTATTAACTCTACACAAATTGAGGATTATCTAGAATTTGATAGCACTAAATTTGCTTTTGATATTCCTAGTAAAGAAGACTTTAATAAGGTTACAGAATTTTTTAAAAATAGCTCTTACACAAATATTAATGAGATTAAAGAATCTATTGATTTAGATATAAAAACTATAAATAAAATTGTAATATTTTTAATTAAATATGGCTTCGTAGATGTTGATAAGGATATAAAATGAAAAAGAAAAAAATTTTATTTTTGCATCAGAATTTTCCTGGTCAATTTAAGCATCTAGCTCCCGCTTTAAGCAAAAATAAAAAATATGATATACATACTTTATCTTTAGATATACCTCCTAACAGCTCGAAGAAGAATTTAGAAAAGCATTTAAAAAATATAACCCATCATAAGTATTCTATTAATTCTATTAATGCTAAAAATGTTAATCGTTTGGCTATTGAGTTTGAGACTAAAATGATAAGAGCTGATGCCGTATTAACAAAAACCTTGGAAATGAAGAAAAATGGTTTTGAACCTGACCTTTTAATTATACATCCTGGCTGGGGAGAAGGTTTTCTTTTAAATGAAGTTTGGCCTAAAGCTAAAATTTTAAATTATTTTGAATTTTTTTATAATACTAAAGAATCAGACGTTGATTTTGATTTACGAGAGGCTAATAGACCAGACTATGATATAGTTTTAAGAACAAAGTTAGTTGCCCGTAATGCGCCATTTTTATCAGCATGTAATCAGAGCGATATAATGATTGCACCAACTAATTTTCAGAAAAATACAGCCCCTCCCGAGTATAGAAAAAAAATAAAGGTTATTCATGACGGCATAGATACATCAGCTCTTAAATCAAATCCAAAAGCAATTTTAGAGCTTACTAAAAAAAATAATAAAAATAATACTGAAGAAAAGTTAAGCTTAACAAAAAAAGATAAAGTTATTGCTTTTGTAAATAGAAATCTAGAACCTTATAGGGGTTATCATATTTTTATGCGTTCATTGCCAGAGATTATTGAGAAACACCCTGATGCCTACATTTTAATTGTAGGTGGTGATAGTGTTAGTTATGGTTCAAAACCAGAACAAGGTTCATATAAAGATCTTTATTTTAATGAAATAAAAAATAAAATTCCAAAGGATAATAAAATATTTTTTCTCGGTTTTGTTGAGTATAAAGTCTTATTAACAATTTTTGATATAGCTTCTGTTCATATTTACTACACTTATCCGTTTGTCTTATCTTGGTCAATGTTAGAGTCTATGTCCTTAGGTGGTTTAGTAGTTGGATCAAAAACACCACCAGTTGAAGAAGTGATTAAGCATAATAAAAATGGTATATTACTTGATTTTTTTGATACAAAATCTCTTTCATTAACAGTCAATAAAATTTTGGATAATCCAAAGTCATTTGAAAAATTTAGGATAGAAGCTCGTAAAACAATTATTGAAAATTATGATCTATATAAAAAATGTTTACCTTCGCAGATTGAAGTTATTGAGGAGCTATTAAATGAGAAATAGTGATGACTTTGATGATATTAAACTTCTTAAATCGAAGAATCATAGTGATGAGAGGGGGTTTTTTTCAGAAATTTATAATCAAAAAACTTTTAAAAATTTTGGAATTGAAGAAAATTTCTTACAGGATAATTTCTCTTTTTCAAAAAAACGGGGAACAATAAGAGGTTTGCATTTTCAAAACAATCCTTTTGCACAAAGTAAATTATTGAGAGTAATCGATGGAAAGATTCAAGATGTATTTGTTGATTTAAGAAAAAATTCTAAAACTTTTGAGATGTCTGGATCTGAAGTTCTAGGACCTGAAGAAGGATGGATTTATATTCCAAAAGGTTTTGCTCATGGATTTTGTACTTTGACAGATGATGTTAGAGTTTTGTATAAAGTTGACTCCTATTATTCAAAGGAAATGGATATGGGCATACACTGGAATGATAATTTTTTTAACATTGATTGGTTGATTGATAAAAACACTTTTATAATCTCTGAAAAAGATAGCGAATTACCTTTTTGGAGAGATATTAAGGATAAAATTGATTTTTAAAATGAATAATAATACCAAGGATAGATATCTTATAACTGGCGGCTATGGGTTCATTGGTTCTAGTTTAATTAGAATTCTTTTGAGTAACGGTGAATATGTTGCCAATATTGATAAATTATCATACTCAGCAAATCTTAATTCACTTGAAGGAATTGAAACCGAAGAAAATTATATATTTTTTCAAAATGATATTTGCGATGAATTATCTTTATTTAATATTATAAATAATTTTAAACCCACTAAAGTTATCCATCTGGCAGCAGAAACTCATGTAGATCGTTCAATAGATAATCCTTCAAATTTTATTCAATCAAATATTATAGGTACATATAATCTTTTAAACTCTTGTCTACGATTTTGGAATTCACTTGAATTAAATGAAAGGAATAATTTTAGATTACTTCTTGTCTCAACAGATGAAGTATACGGATCATTATCATTGAGTGATAAAGTTTTTACAGAAGATAGTCATTATAAGCCAAATAGCCCTTATTCTGCATCGAAGGCTGCTTCTGATTTATTAGGGAGGGCTTGGATAAAGACATTTGAATTACCAGTAATTATTACAAATACTTCAAATAATTTTGGTCCATGGCAATATCCTGAAAAACTTATACCATTAACTATATCAAAGTGTTTAAAAAATAATAAAATACCTATTTATGGAAATGGTGAACAAATAAGAGATTGGATTTATGTAGATGATCATTCGGAAGGAATTCTTTCGGCAATAAATAATGGAAAAGTTGGAGAAAAATATAATATTAGCAGTAAAAATGAACTAAGAAATATTGATGTTGTTAATGATATTTGTTCAATTTTAGATAAATTATACCCAATGGAGAATGAAAATTATAATACATTAATTGATTTTGTTGCTGATAGACCTGGCCATGATTTTAGATATGCCCTTAGTAACGCTAAAATCAAATCTCTTGGATGGAGACCAAAAACATCTTGGTTAAATGGTCTTGAGCAATCAATTAAGTGGTATCTCAATAATAGAGACTTTCTAGAGAATTATTCAGGAGAAAGGCTTGGACGATCAAAATAAAATGAATATTTTGGTTACAGGCGGAAGTGGCCAGATTGGGTCTGATATAAAATTGAAAAATTTTAATGGATTTTTTTTTCCAAGCTCAACTGAACTAGATATTAGTAAAAAAGTTTCGATTAGAAATTTTATAGAAAAAAATAATATTAATTTAATTCTTAATCTTGCAGCTTATACAAAAGTTGATGAATCAGAGATAAATAAAAAAATTGCTAAAGATGTTAATTATCATGGTGCTTTAAATCTTGCAAAGGAGGCATCCTTAAAAGAAATTGGAATTATTCAGTTTTCAACAGATTATGTTTTTGGAAAAGAAAGGTTAGGAATAAATTTTCCTAATGATAAATTAGCACCTGTAAACTATTACGGTCTTACTAAATGTCTTGCAGAGAAGGCAGTTCTAGAAAATTGTGATTTAGGTTATGTTGTTCGTTTGGCGTCTGTATATGGGCAATTTGGTAATAATTTTATTAGTTCAGTTATGAAATTAATATTAAAAAATGATGATGTTAAAGTAGTTTGTAATCAGAAAATTTCAATAACAAGTTCTTTAGATCTTTCGAATAATATTCTGTATCTTATTGATTTATATAAGGAAAAAGTGTCACATAAATCTTCAGAAAATAGAATTCTTCATTTTACTAATAAAGGATATACTAGTTGGTTTAGTATCGCTAAAATTATTAAAGATGAAATGCAATTAATATTAAATAGAAAAATACCTACTAAATTGGTACCAATAAATTCTAAGGATTGGAGCTCTTTGGCTTCGAGACCAATTGATTCAAGGTTGAAAGTAAATTTTAGAGAACTAGAGAAAAATAATATCTTTTTACCTAAGTGGGACAAGAGTGTAAGAGGTTTTGTTAGAAAAATGTTACCAGTAATCTTAGATGAGATTAAATAATGAATAATAGTGTTACTACAAAAGGTATAATTTTAGCAGGAGGAGCAGGAACCCGATTACACCCGATTACTAGAGTTGTATCTAAGCAACTTTTGCCAATATATAATAAACCAATGATATATTATCCTTTATCTACTTTAATAAATTCTGGTATTGATGAAATAATGGTAATCACTACACCTGAAGATGAACACTTATTTAAGCGTCTTTTGGGTAATGGAAACCAATGGAATGTCTCTATAGATTACGCTATTCAGGAAAAACCAAATGGTATAGCGCAAGCTTTGTTGATCTGTGATGAATGGCTTAATGGCTCTAATTCAGTTTTAATACTTGGTGATAATCTTTTTTTTGGTCCAAATATTAATAAAATTATTAAAGATGCTATCATAAGTAATAAAGGTGCAACAATTTTTGGTTATCAAGTTGATGATCCTAATAGATTTGGAGTGATTGAGTTTGATGAAAATAATAATGTTCTTTCAGTTGAAGAAAAACCTAAAATAGCAAAATCAAAATGGGCAGCAACTGGTTTATATATATACGATAACCAAGCATCTAAAAAAACGGAAAATCTTAAATTTTCAGATAGAGGTGAATTGGAAATAACTGAATTAAATAATTCTTATTTGGTAGAAAATAAATTAAAAGTAATTTTATTGGATGATAGCTTCTCATGGCTTGATACAGGAACTCATGATACTCTATTAGAGGCTTCAAATTTTGTTAGGAAAATTAAAAATAAGTTTGGTGAAGATAGTATTGGTTTAATTTAAGTTACTCTTGAAGAGCCCTCATTGAAAGTTTTGTAATTGGGTTTGATATATAACTTAGTACTGTTCTCTCTTGACCAATTATCGAAACATCACATTGCATTCCTGGTTGTATAATAATATTTTGCTCTTTAGCAATAGAGTCTGAATCAACTTCAATAA
>MDSX01015992.1_pt1 | contig 12986 bp, 15 predicted proteins | sample 811141 | NCBI WGS metagenome assembly MDSX01 (sample SAMN05326642, study PRJNA326480) | marine metagenome | isolation source: seawater | place: Atlantic Ocean: South East | collected 2010
AAAATTAATTATTTCTTCACCACTTGCTCCGTCATGATTCATCCAAATCATTGCTAGAACACTAACTAATGGGATAGAGGCCAATAGTGCAGCGAGTAAGGTATCTCTTTGACTTAATTGAGCAACAGTAAAAATAATCGCAGCAGTAAGTAATATCTTGAAAATATCGAAAACAATACTAGACATATTGATCATGTGTAATTTATTCTAGTCCATTGTGTGCGAAAAGTAGAGGAATACATACAATTGCTCCACAGACACCAACACAGACTAATCCACAGACACCAGAAAAACCAGCATCAAGTGCTGCATCACCAGTCCCACCATAGTCAGAAGTTAACATACTATTAACAATACCAATAACCCAACCTAAAACAATCGAGCCTAATACAAGAAATAGACCTTTTTTCTGAAATTTAAACATCTGATAGCCGCCGAAAATTCCCATGACAGCAGGAATTAATGAAAGTAAAATTGCAACTACGAAAATTCCCATCGGTAGTTCTTCCATTCCTAATTCAGGGTCAGAAGCTAAGAAAGAAATTGCGACAAGTCCTATAAGATTAAGTCCAGTCATTATTACATTGTAGATAATAACAAGAATTCCAATTACTTGGGCCGCTGGACTTCTATTTACTAACATCAAATTACCGGCTGGTTGAACATTTACCATTTCGGGTTGGGAACTAACTGTACCAGAGAATACCTCATCGTTACTATCACTCATACCCTTAGCGGAAGGTATGCGCACTTAGAACTTGGGACGGATAGAAATTAATTATGTAGGTCTAAAGCTGCTAAAATTGAAAAGAATTTTTTATGTGAACGTGTTAAAGAATCTATGACGGGCATGAATCCTCCAGAGAGCATAGTTAGGCACGCACCGCCTCCTGTACTATTATGAGTGACTTGGTCAACAACCCCTCTATTGCTGACCAATGAACTAGTGTGCCCACCACCTACTATGGTAACAGCAGATGATTCAGTGCACATGTTTAGAATCTCAATAGTTCCAAATGCAAATCCAGGTAATTCAAAGTAAGATGCAGGCCCATTCCATAGTATACATCCTGCGTTAATCAATAATGGCCTAATTTGCATTAAAGTAGCGATTCCTATATCATAGATTGGATTTTTAGTAGGGAGATCTTCTACGCTCATAGCAACTCTATCACCATTTACTTCTATAGCCACATCTATTGGTAAAAGGAAATATTCAGAATGATTCTCATGAAGATAAACCGCCATTCCCCAAGTTTCCTCGAATTCATCTCCTAATGCATTACGGATGAATGATTTATTCCCTTCTCCAATATCGACTCCACTGGCCCACAACATCATGTTACCAACAACACCGACCACAGGGATAGTATCGATTATTCCCTTATCGATTAGATTCTTAGCCACGCGCAACGAATCGTCACATTTTGTACCACCCAGTATTGCAATATATGGGCGAGGAGGATCATTTACAGCAATTTGTAGATTATTTATTTCTTTAGCCATCAGTCTTCCAGCAATACAAGGAACCACTTGAGAGAAGCCTGTCAATGATGGTGAATTACGATGTGCTGCTGCGAAGGCATCTGTTACATAAACATCAATTAAAGGGGCTAATTTCTTTATTATTTCAGAATTAGAAGTAGTTTCAGGAGATGCCTTCTTCATTGAGTTTTCATCATCATGCATTCTAATATTATCCAGAAATAATATTTCCCCAATTTTAAGATTCTGGATTGCTGCAATCGCTTCATCTCCACAAATATCTGGGACGAATTTTACCTTTTTGCCTATTAATCGAGAAATTCTATCTGCATGTTGTGACATGTCTGTAAAATCTATCTTACCGGGTCTAGATTGATGACCTATAATCACGACTTTAGAATTTTGTAAATACCTGATTGTTGGTAGAATTGCTCTCAGTCGACTATCATCAAGGAAGGCTCCTGTTGATGGTTCGAGTGGAGAATTTACATCTACACGATAGAGAACTACCTTGCCGCCGAGGCGGACATCGTCCAGTGTAAGGACGTCACTCACGCTCATGCCAAAGGCTAACACTCTTTGACCGTAATGGTTGAAATGGTGTTACACTCCCTCCCCAATACCTTTGAGATTGAACTCCTACGCATATACATGACATGGGATACGGGAAGATTAGTCGGTCCTGATGATAAGGATTGGAGAGTTCCTGTAAAGGAATTAGAAATTCGAAGAAGAAGATTAGCAGAAGCTCTGTCTGAAAATGGAATTGAATCAGCACTTATTGATGATCCAGTTGAGCTATATTGGCTAACTGGAGGTAGACAAAATGGGATTATTTTGATTGGTAGTAAAGATTCAGACGTTCAAACTACTCATTGGGTGAAAAGATCGCTTGAAAGAGCGAAATTCGAGTCAGGGGGAGATGATTGTCCTGATCCAATAGTTTCTCAACCAAGAATGGCAGAATTAGTGGATAGTATTAGAAAAATTGGAGGAACTGAAAAACCCGCAATGTTAGAAGGGAAAATTCCTCATAGTCGTTGGAAATTCATGTCAGAGAAAATAAATTCATTAGATGGAGAATCAAAAGATTGTACATCAATAATGTATAATTTAAGAGAAAGAAAGTCTGATTGGGAAGTAGAGATGCTCCAAGAAAGTGGTCGAATTAACAAAGAAATGTTTCAAGCAATCAAAGAAAATGGAGGATTAGGAAAAACCGAATTAGAAATGGCGGCAGTTGCTGATGAGATTAGTAGAACGGCTGGTTTTGGTGGAAGAATAAGGATGAGAAAATGGCCAATGGATTGCGATAGAGTTGTAATTGTAGCTGGAGAATCTGCGTCTATTCCATCATATTTTGATTCGGCAATTGGAGGAATAGGTGCGAGCCCAATTTCATCTCTAGGTTCGGGACATGCTAAAGTGAAAGCAAATTCACCTGTTACTGTAGATATTGTACATTTACATCGTGGATATGTTTCAGATTGTACACGTATGTTTTGTTCAGGTAATCTAGATAGTAAATGGACTGAAAGACTGGATGATATGGTCGAGATACGTGAGGCAGTTGTTTCGAGTCTTGGAAAAGGAGATGATTGTTCTAAAACTTGGGAAATTGGTAGTATGATGGCTAAAGAGATGGGTCATTCAGAAAATCTCATGGGAATATTACCTGATAAATCTCATTTCTTAGGTCACTCTGTAGGATTAGAATTAGATGAAACACCAGTTATTGCAAATGGATTTAATCGCCCACTTTGTATTGGTGGAACAATGGCAATTGAACCTAAAGTGATATATTCAGATGGTTGTATAGGGACAGAAGATACTTTCTTGAGAACAAAGGATGGGATGAAATGTCTTACGATGGGGGATTCTTTTCCTCTGTTAACTGACTGGAATTAAACTATTGAGGGATGAAACTAATTCCTATTACCTCTACGCCATGTCGTGTCTCAGGCGTCTAGTGCAGTTCAGCGAAGATTAGCCAAGACTCTCAGAGAAAGAAAGGAACCACATGGTAAATTATACAGAGAAAAAGAAATTCTTAGAGGTATTGAAATAAGTGAAGCAGGTATTGCTGAACTATGGATAAAACCAACTCATCCTTATTGCCCATGTTGTTTAAGTGATTTAATTGATTTAAGAAATGAAATAAATTCTATAAAAGGGATTTTAGCCTGTCATATTGAAGTAGTTTCAATACCACAAGCTAAAAGATGGACTGCAGCGATAAATGAATAATTCTACTTATTTTCTCTTTCCCATCTCTTAGATCTTCTCTGATTTACTTCATCTATTTTTGACCTTACACGTCCAGACAACCACCATATTGCAAATGAAACTGCTAAAATATCAATAGTAAGAATAAGTAATAATTCTTTATCGGTCCAATCAATCATAGTTTAACCTCAAATCGGGGGAATAATATCGATATCACAGGAACCTTCGGAAATCATACAGCAGGAGAGAATTCCTCTTTCTTCAATCAAGTATTCATCTAAACCTGGTGGTAAAGGATCTGGATATTCAACTTCGCCGGATATTAATCTAACAATACAGGTTCCACAATTTCCAGAAGTACAATTTCTAGGAATATCTATTCCTGCACGTTCCGCAGTCTCTAGTAAGTACTCATCATCTCTAATTTCTACTGAGCGTAGAAGTAACCCTCCACGGAAGAAACGGACGATAGCCATGATTAACCCATAGAGAAGGAGATTTTCAATCCATCCAATAAGCAAATTTGAATTAATGCCTTTCTCAACGGTCTTCCCAGCGAGTCCAACGACCTGTTTGCTTGTTGAAATATAAGCCCGCTTTCTTCATCCATTTATTGAATTTAGTAGCACCTGCACCTGTTGCGAGAATAAATTCTTCTCTATGTTCTTGAGCTTGGATATATCCTTTATCTGCTATCTTTTGTTCAATCCAATCTTCGATACTCATTAATCCACCAGATAACTTACTCGCTTCGACAGCTGCTTCAACTTCAGCAAAAGAGGCACCGGTAGATTCGAGATCTCTCTTAATCAAATCATCAACACTCAATACTTCAGACTTCTTAGGAGGTTGGAAGACTTCTAATCTTGGTCCTTTCTTAGGATCAATAATCAGTCTTTCATCATTTTCTAATTTATTCTCAACAATCTCAGCCATAGGTGCACGGAACTCTTTCTCACAATCCCAGCAAATCAAAACGAAGTCAGTCATATCTTCCAAGACATTACCGCCCCGAGGATCCATTTCCTCACCACAATCAGGGCATGCATGCATACACAATACAGGAGCTATTTTTCTTCGGAAATCAACAATATCTTGAGGTGTACCAGATAAATCTAGTAATTCATGATCTCTTGCTGCCTCAAGCCCTCTAGTTTCAAGTTGATCTCGAAGTTTAGTTCGTTGCTCATCTTTACCTTCTTCGTCGAAAGTATTCTCTAATTTAACTATGAGTTCAACTGTCTTACCCAATCTATTCATTACTAATTTCTTCTCACGAAACTGCTCTACTCTAGCAATTCTTAACTGCTCTTTCTTTTCTAATAATTCAGAATGAAGATCTTTCTGCTCACGCTTGAACCTCTGCTCTTCAATCTTGTCGACTTTTTTCTTGGCACCTGTATCTGAAAGAACATCTGCAAGATATCTTTGCTTAGAAGAAGAACGGGGGCCAGATTTTACAGCATCTAATACAGAAGTTGCTATTTCTTTCTTGAGACCATAATTATTGGTTAGAGTTTCAACATCAAGACCTTTCAAATCACCAACCTTAATTCCACCATCAGATAGGATTTGAGCCGTCTTTTCATCTATCCCACGACGCAATAATGCTAGATAGGTATCCTTCTTTGCCATAATAACACCTCTTTACGCGAATCTACATCGGGTTCGCAGTAGTCCACCCGAACTATGCTTATGCTATCAAGTCGCGGTCATAATTATCTCATTTATTCCTTATATGACGATATTCTATTGGCAATAATAGCCCATTCTTCAGGTTCTAGCATATCTGGTCTATTATCGAACCAATTATCAGAGAATTCACTTGGAGGATTTGTAAATAAGTCTTCAACAGCTGACTTCCATCGAGATTTATGCCAACCTTTTATTCTACTAATTCGGCGAGGAACTTGAGATAATAAGGTTCTAATTTTCTTTCTTCGACTGGAAAAACAATGTTGAGTAATTATTTTGAACATTTTTCTTGAGATAGGGCCTGTTTCTTTATCTCTATCTACGGGAATCAGTGATACTAATCTAGAGTTTATTCTTGGTGCAGGACTGAAAGCACCTCCAGGGACTTTCTTATCTAAAATAACATCAAAGTCAAGCCACAGCGATAATCCAAGTGGACTCAGAGAACCAAAGTGTTCCATAGACATTCTTTCAGCAAATTCATCCTGGACAAGTAATACTATTACCTGTAAAGGATTTTGTGAATGATATTGTTGAATTCTATCAAGAATAGGACTAGAGATTTGATAAGGTAAATTCGCCACAATATGAGTTAAGTTATTTGGCCAATTTAATTTGAGAGCATCTCCAGAGATAATCTCAAGCTTTTCATTTGTATTACAAAATACTCGATTTAGATGTGAAATTGCTTCTTGATCAATTTCTATTGCAATTACATTAGCATCATTTCTTAGTAAAAAAAGTGTTAATGATCCAGGGCCAGGACCAATTTCTAGAACTCGAGATTCTGAATTTACAGGGAATCCTTCTTCATTACACATCTCAATAGAACGAGAAATTACTTTCTCATCTAAAAGGAAATGTTGTCCTAATGACTTATCTGGGATTATGTGGTCACGAAGTAAATCGACGAGAAGTCTTGGAGTTAAATCATCCATAATAATTCCTAATTAGAAGAACGAATTAGATGATCAAGAATACTACGATTATTCAAAGGATCTTCGATTTCTATAAGATATCTCTCGGCTAGAAGTTGTACTGAATCGATTTCACATGCCTCATCAACTTCTGAAAACTCCATCCATCCAGCCATACCACGCGATTGTACCATTTTTTGAGCTTTAGATTTACCAATTCCTGGAAGAAGTTGGAATGCATGAACTTTCAATGATATGTTATTGGCCAGATTGTAGAAACCCAAATGAAGTTCAGAATTAGCCCTTATAGCACCTACTAATTCTTCAAGAATTACATCTTCACTATTTGTTGAGAGATCACGGTAGCGAAGTAATGACATTGGTCCTAATTTATTTTCAGTGACGTCAATTCTAGAGCCATGACTTACGCCATCTCTATCTATTACTTTAGCGCGAACTAAATACAGAGAAGGTTCAGTTAGACCATGGACTTCATGACCAACTGGTCTTCTGTCGGTCATATCCAATATCCTCAAATGAGTCTCTCCAGAAAAAAGAGAACCGGGGCCGTCATTGGCATCAGAAGGGGTACTCGCTCGCATATGCTCAACTACTCCAGACAGGTCTTTATTGAAGAATTAACTCATTGAAGAAACAGTAATTTTATTCACTCAAAGAACATGTTGACGAATGGTAGTAATTATTTCTTCCACTTCAGATGTATCCATTGCTATTCTCTTGCTTGAAATTATTACTCTGACTCCTTTAACGTTTAATGGAGTTAATTCAGCTAATTTCGAGCAAATTTCAGGATATTGAGAAAGTTTTTCATTATTTGATAGTTCGTTATACAGGGCTGTAAACACTTTAGGGTCTGTCTTTGATCCTCCACGATTTGTAGAAGCAGCCCATTCAGCGTGTTGAAGAGCCATTATTTGTTCATATGATAGGTCACCGCGTCTTTCACGAGCATCTGATAAGAGTTCTCGTACGGTAGCAAAATCTACAAATTCTTTTTCACTCATAAAAATCATTCCTTAATTGGTTTTAGATGCTCTGGACGAGCAACTACAGTCTTTTTCATATTACCGTCTTTGAAGTTAACAACATAGGCACGACCTTGTTTACCGGCAATTGTACCAGTTCTACCTTGGAATCTACGGTGAGGCATACCTTTGTGTTGTGCTCCATCTAATACGATAGCAACTCTATCTCCCTCTGCATACGGGTACATTACTCTATTAATAAAAACTCGACCTTTGTCACGCTTACTTTTCTTAAGAATAGAACGTGTTCCTTGACGTTGTCCGTGCGTCCTTGTTACCATGATATCACCTTACAGACCATAGGTCTTGGAAGCGGTCGACCTGCCTCGTATTCTTAAGTACTCGGATTTGGTAAATAACTCAATCATAGTGTATATCTTCTACATCTAGCCAAAGAACTGTACATTCTTTATCACCTAATACACTACGAACAGAGGGTACTGTTCGACCTTCGTCGGAATGTACTAACTCTTTGACATAGGTTCCAGCTTCACACCTAACTGAGAATTGTATCTCGTCATCTTCAACTATAATGTTTGAAAGCGAAACAACTTTTCTTTTCCTATTTTTCGCTGCTCTTCTATGTGCAACTCGCTTGGGGGTTTCTTGAGATAATTCTACTCCTGAGAGAGACGAAATTGCCTCAATTACTATTTCTTCATCAGGTATTTCTTCAACCTTAAAGCGTATAGTATATGATTTTTCAGAACGACTTTCTTTTACCTTCACAACTTCTTTACGATCAGACCATCTTAAACTATTGATTTCGACTTTATTTTTAGCATTCTCATTTACTGCTTTCTGAATTTCTTCTAAATTGGCCAATCTTGTACCAGGTTTTTTGATTTCAATCACAAATGGGCGCCCCATTCCTAAACATCTTACATCAATATCTTCTCTACCCATACCATGGAAAGAAGTATCTTCAGCGGCTAAAGAAAGACGAATTGGCTCACCAATTAAATCCTGGACAGATTCAGGATATTGTAATCCTGTGTGATTGCAGGATTCACATCCTTCGGGGCGACCTCTGCAAGCTCTACAAGGCCACCTGGTTTGAGGAAGCTCTCGAATTAATTTACGATATCTACCATACATAAATACAGGTCTGATATCAACTTCAACCATCAGTGTTAGACCGTCTACTAAAATCATTAAGTCAGGTCGTTCTTTTACAAAAGTAATCTGATTAGCTTGTTCTGAAAGACGAGATTGAATTTCATTAACAAATGAAGGCTTGAGAGGAGCAGAGCCTGGAGAGCCATGCCTTGAACGGATTCTATCTTCTTCTTCGAGTAAGTCCTTAGGTAAGTGTATACCAAGTTGAATAGTGGAATGATCTACTTCACCTATCTTTCCAATTATTCTCTTTACTATATTATCTACATCATCAAATAAATTCTCACACATAGGACATAAATCATTTTTAACAGCAGATTTTAATTCTGGATTTCTCTGATAAGCTTCTTCTCTGATTTCTCTGCCACCATCTTCTCCCTTAGACGCTGTGCGCCTTCCAGCAAGTCTCTGTATACAAAAATCACAACACCCAATACGAATGATATGTTCAATTCCTAAAGGCGCAGGACAGGGGGGTGCATCCCAATTTATTGTTGCGCCCTCAAACTCAAAATCATCACCATCATACCAAACTTCATCCTCTGATTCTAAGTTCTCAGGGATCTCTTCGATTTCAATCTCAGACTGACCGTAACCTGCATCAGCATACAATGCCCAAGAATCTTCATCTTCAGAATCTCCCTTATGATTTTCTTCTTTCATAATTATCACCTATCGAAAAACGGAGTTGAACCGTAATTCAATGCTTCTGCGAATCATGTTATACATTTCAGCGCTTCGGAAAAAAAATTACTAATTTAAAGACGTTCCGAGATCTTCGGAGACTTTTCTCAAATGTGTAAAGGAATGTATGCCTGATGAACATCCAGTTGGCCATTCGAAACGAATTCCGTATCTTCCAACCAATTCGACTTTTGGTTTTTCCAACATTAATCTTGATATTTCTTCTTCTAATTCAATAATTCTCTGCTGATTTTCTTGTCTTGGTTTACATTTAGCACATTGGCATCTTGATCTTATGGAAACATAACTTACTTTGAATGAGTTACCATCATCAAACCTCAGCACACAATCTTCATCACTGCGCTCTAAATCTGTGAGTATATTTCCATCACCCATGCCTTTCGGAAGGGGTTTCGTCCTTCAACATAAGGGGTGAATATACTTTGTAATTCAGCAACCGACAAACACTCCTTGATAATGTATGTATATTTCAGAAGCACATGGTCTTGCTCAACGAGCCACGAATCACTGGGCAAATTTCATTATCTCAAGCCTATCAAATCTGTGAGGATATTACCAAATCTGCATCTACCTCATTCTTACGTTCTTTTAAATCACTTCCTGTTGAAAAACGCTTGTCAGTGCATGCTTTGTATGCTTTTTGTAGAAAAGTAGATGATATTGTAGACGGTGATTGGTTACCTAATTTGTCTCATTTGAATGATGAAGAAATTAACTCTCTTAACGAAAGAGCAGAGTATAGATCTATTGCTCTGGCTATAGAAAGAATGAGTGAACCTTCAAATGATGATCAAAATCATTTCGAGAGAGTAAGGGCCCTATTATGGTTCAGAGATAATCTCGATTCTATAGAACAAGATTTAGCTGTAAATCATCCAATATTTATTGCTCTAAAAGATACAACACGAAAGTTCCCAATTAGAATTCCTGACCTTAAGTTACTCATTGAAGGCATGGAAGATGATTTATTTCCGACTAATTATCAAAGTTTTGAAGATCTGAGAAGTTATTGTTTCAAAGTGGCTTCAACTGTTGGACTGAATTTGATAGAGATATATGGATATTCGAATCCTGATGCACGTGAGTATGCGGAAGAAATGGGTATTTTTCTACAAATGGTAAACGTTCTAAGAGATATTCAAGAAGATAGAGAAAGAGGAAGACTATACTTACCTACAGATGAACTAGAGATGTTCGGAATCAAGCCAGAGGAAATAGAAAATGTAGATTTGGCTAACAGTAAAAAGTGGAAGAAATTTATGAAGCATTATATCAGTAGAACAAAGACTCATAGAAATAATGCTCTGAATCTAATTCCATTGATTGAAAATGATTCTAAGAGAAATCCACAGATGATGTGTGCGGTCTACTCTAGTATCCTTTCAGAGGCTGAAAAAAGAAATGGAGATATTTTATCTAGAAGATTACAACTAGGTTTTATGAAAAAAATAAGTTTCGCACTTTCTGCTCTCGGATTATGGTCAATATCCAAAGAATAAATATTATTTCCTAACTAATATTAGGTTAGGCCTTATACCTATTGTCATTAACATAACGCCGATGAATATTGAATCGGAAATTAACCCAATTAGTCCAGAAATATCGGAAAATGATATCAGATACCAAATAATAATTAGACCAAAGAAGAACTAACGGCCTTCGATTAATTTTGTGTTCTTTCATGTTCAGGATAGATTAACATTGCAATCCAGAAAGGTCCGACCCACATTGTAGATAAAAAGAAGGATAAATCACAAATGCCGATATTAACAGCTCAACTAATTAATTCCTTGATTTCATCTAGTACTTCTACAGTTGGCCAATAGGTTTTAGATGTCCAAATAATTTCTCCAAGACTATCCATTATCTGAAGAGTGGGGGTGGAGGGATTTCCAAAGGAATTGTAAAGTGAGTATGAACTTTCTAATCCTGAATCAAGATCAATCACAACTGTTTCCTCTGGCGGAAGTAATAACGGCCAAGAAACTGGATTAGTAGCATTTTCATGATTACCATAAACTTCCTCTACATAAGAAGATGATTCAAATGAAGGATATCTGTGTATGCTAAGTATTGATGAATTACTGATGTTTCCATTATTAACTTCATCCGCAAAAATATCTGTCCATGAATGACAACCCATGCATCCCGCTGCAACCCAAATCAGAAGTACTGGATTATCAGAAATATATTCATCAAGAATTAAATCAGAATTATTTGAATCACTAGACATTACTGGAGCAGTGAATGACATTCTTTCAGGAGGAGTTACTGAATTATCTTCGATAATTTCTTGTTGATCAGACACACAACCACAAAGTAGACTTGTAAGAAGAACAAGAATTATTGAGTATGCTTTTAGATTCATGCTAGCGACTTCCCAGTGATTTTAGGCTTCTTTAGATCCCCAAACCAAGTATCTATTCCATTCCAATCTGGTTCAATTCCTAAATCAGATAGAACCAGTTTACTAGTAATTCTTCCACTTTCAAATATTGTTGGAAGACCACTACCGGGGTGAGTTCCTCCACCTACTAAAAATAGATTATTCAATTCTTCAAACCTATTGTGAGGACGTCTCCACAACATTTGATCTAGCGAATGAGCTAAGTTGAAAACTGCGCCACGATAGATATCGGAAGAACCCCAGTCGTCAGGAGTAACAATTGTCTGAGACACTATAGATTCTCTTAGATTGTCAAAACCTAAATTCTTTTCCATCATGTCTAGAATAACTTCACTATACTCGTCTTTAATATCATCCCATACTATACTTTCATCGGTGTTTGGGACAGGTACTAAAACATACAAAGTTGACTTACCAGCAGGAGCTAGACTAGGATCTGTCACACAAGCATTTTGAACATAAAGTGAAGGATCTTCCCATGTGATTTTGTGCTCAGTTATATCTTTTAAATTATTTTCATATTCTTTAGAAGCATAGATTTGATGGTGAGGAGCGTCTGGATATAATTTGTCGAGACCCAAATACAGCATGAATGTAGAGCAGGAATATCCTTTCTTCTCTAATTTTTTATTTGACCAACGCTTTCTGCGAGAATCAGGAATTAGAGTAGTCATAGCATGAGCGAAATCTGCATTGAGAATGATTTTCTCTGCTCTATATTCGCCATTATTAGTTTTCACGCCAACAACTGTTTTCCCGTCGTAAATTAATTCACTGACTTCTGTATTAAGTTTGATTTCTGCGCCCATTTCCATGGCAATTTCTGACATTTTCTTCGTTATTGAGCCTAAACCGCCCTTGGCATGAAAGATACCATACTCATATTCTAAAAATGCTAGAATTGTAAATAAAGAAGGGGCGTGGAATGGACTCATTCCGAGATACTTTGTTTGGAAGGACATAGCTAATCTGACTCTTTCATCATCAAATAATCTTTCGAGATCACTAGCTACTGAAGCCCATGGTTTCAAAATAGTTGCAACTTTCATCGCTCTCCTTGTGAGTAAATCAGAGGGGCCTTTCCAGGGTGTCTGCAAACAGACTCTAGAAAAATCTAATTTTTTTCTATTTTCAGTGACATATTTTTCGAATCCAGCAGCACTTTTATCACCAGATAATTCTCTTATTCTTTCCGTCATCTGTTCAAGATCAGATGTAGCATCAATTGAACCACCAGCTCCAAAAGTTAACCGATATGAAGGATCAAGTGGAATTAATCCTAACTCAGAGTGAGCATCACGACCAATTGCTTGAAAAATTTCTTCGATGACTTCCGGGTAATGGAAGAATGTTGGCCCTCTATCAAACTTGAAGCCGTCCATTTCA
>MDSX01107007.1_pt1 | contig 12985 bp, 8 predicted proteins | sample 811141 | NCBI WGS metagenome assembly MDSX01 (sample SAMN05326642, study PRJNA326480) | marine metagenome | isolation source: seawater | place: Atlantic Ocean: South East | collected 2010
ATCCAGAGCCTGTATGCCAAGTCGCTTTGCTCCAATTCCCATGTGACCACGGACCAGAGTCGAAGCCGTCTATAGCATAAGCAGCCCCAGGGAGATGTTTAGCCTAAATATCACTGATTTCCTCAGCTATGGATTTCCGGCTTTGGTCAATGTCTAGTCCTTTCATACATTCCATGCAAGGCACTTCGTGTTTGGGGTCACTATCATCATTTCTGATGCCGAAGTTCTCCACGCAGTTCATGGTGTTCCTAAGAATGGTTTTACTTGACACGTGAGCAGTACGGTGAAGATGCCGCATCTGATCCATTGCTGCTTTGTCGGGGTCTTTCGGGACCTGTGCATCAGAGCCTGGACGCAGGGATCTACTGATGCAGCTATAAGATCGTAATAATAACAGGCCAGAGCCTGAGCTCGTATCTCAGGGAAATGTTGTTCTGTGTGCCAGTGCTCCTAGGCACATCAGGCCTGTGGTTTTCGCAGGGGGCGCCACCCGGCGGGAGGGTCCGACACAAAAAAAGAAATTCCGGAAGCGTCACGTTGCGGCGCCGTGCCGCTTTTTTATAACTAGATAGACTCGGATATACACCTGGAGCCCAGCCTGTATCATGGTTCATGATTCTATGGACACTTAAACTAGCCACTCAGCTCTCTGACTTGAATAATCCCTATGCCGCAGCATGACACGAGTCTGCGACAAGCTAGCCTCCAAACACAAGATTCCCTTCTTTGGGACCTAACATTGATTGCACGACGCGCCTTAAAACAGGTAGTACACGCGCCTGATCGAATCAAATTACAATATTACGCAGGCGTCTGATGCCTCGCAAAGATCGCGCACAAAGCTTACGTCTTTGTCTCCTACGTCTGCCGATCGATTTCATCATGGAAACTTCTCTACAAATCAAAGTTCGCTGTCCCTCCGGTACAACAGGGAGAGATTCGCATCTGCAAAGCGGGGGGTGAAGTTTCGGCGAAGGGGGGTAATTAATTCTGCAGCAGTTACCACTTCGCAGACGACACTGCCGGCAATGCAACCTAAGCACAATGTTTCGACCGTCTCTGCCAAAAAATCATACCCTGCTCAGGACTGTCCGGTCTCGATAGTTCAAAGACTAAAGGCCTCACCCTTGAGTGATGATAAATGGACGAAAGGGGTAGGACTCAAGCAGGTTATAGAAAGGTCGCCTGGCGGCATAGTACGGGTGCGTCCTTTGCTCAAATCAAAGGGAATGGTCAAGGATATCGAAGCTACCGGGCCAATCAATTGGTCCGTTGGGGACTTGAAAAACAAATACCGAGATGAGCTGCTTCGTGAAGATGTCTATCAGGCGTCACTTGCCGCTCGTGATATTGCATCTGAGATGGCGAAACATGGCAAGGTGATTTGCGCTGCAACATTAATGAAGCATCCGCTTCTAACCTCGTGTCAAAGGCACATTCAAGCTGCAAACTTACTATGCATTGGACGGGGACGCGCACGTTGCGTTGCACGGAGGTTTGTACTAGATGTACACCAGATATGGCTTACTAATCTCGACCATTTTGAAGCTTCGAATCGTGGCGTCCTCTCGCGGCATAAACGCAATGATGTTGCCGCAGTTCTTGCTGTCAGGTCGCAAATCCAGTCGATTGACAAAGCCCACGCTTGGGGCCTGAAACCAGAATGTTGCATGGCACCAGCACTAGCTGAAACGCCAGGGAATTTGAATTTGCCATTGACGCTATCATTTAAGGCAATCTATAAGCAAGATGCGCTGAGCGTGACGCTCCTCGCTGGCAAAGAAATAATCCAAGGAGACGTGGCTTACAGGGCTTCAGCAGTTAGAAAATTCTGCCCCGGGTATGCTGTACCGCCTGTGTGGCACATTGGTTTGTACGACCGGGTCACGGGGGCCATGGCGACTGCTATTTTCTATGAGCAGGCGCAATTAGCCCGAACTGCGAGTTGTCTGCAATTCCTACCCGCAACCAAATCCCGGCCTATACCAACAAAACGCAGTCTAGTACACGTTCAAGGGTGTCTGGTGTCGGATCCAGGCGGAAGTATGATTGCGACTACTTGTCAAGTATTTGTTTGCACGCCACACCCAGACGACCCAAGTCCTATTATTCTCTTCGACTTTGTGTTTTTGTCCTGTAGTCGTGTTCAATCTTTCCATATTTGGCAAACAAGGCTTGAAACGCTAGATATAATAGCCCAGCTTGGCCTATCAAATGCACCATGTACGGAAGTTAAGTGGTGGTGCCAGCCAGGGCAAGTTCATCTATTCACATTGTTGCTCAACCAATTCACTTGGAAGCTTGATAAAAAACTCCGGCTAGATGTACCGCATGATCGTTCTTCGTTAGCCTGGGGCTTTAACTTCAAGTCACTAGCAATGCACGCAATGGAGTTGCTCGATGTTTTGACTGTAGACACACCATATCCAGGTCAAGAGCGCATTTGCCTGAGCTTCGACAGAGGACTTAATAAATGTAGTAGTCGGAGCTGCCAGCAGAAGGAAATCAACATCAAGGCATGTTTAGCTTGCGATGCAGAAGAATCACATCAATTGAAAACTCAGCCCGCAGCTTCACTATCTATGAACGTAGCTGGTGCCTGCGATCGCACTAAAGAAGTCCCTGGTACAACAAATGTCGGCTTTGGAGTCAAGTTTAAGAAAGCATACCACCATCTGCTCCAGGAAACATTCCTTTCGAACGACCTGGACAGAACAGAGATTGTTGCGATTCTTTATCGTGATTATGCCGCCCCCCTGGAGAGCATAATAATCCAACTTGTGCAAGCCCTGGACCATGTGATTTCCTCGCCAAGGCATGCCGCGTGGGATAATACAAACATCACCCCACCGAGCGCATTTAAAATCTCAAATGCTATGTCTGTACCGTTTGTGCGGAGTACTCACGGCGACATAAGCTCATTTGTCTCGCCGGTCACTCGTAGAGTCGGTGAATGCATCTTTGTGTTAACGAGAGTGAATAGTCCCATGGACTGTAATATTGGCCTTCAGGAGCACTCTTGGCGAATTCTCCACCGCCGAAACATGCCTGAGTGTGATATCAATCGTTTCCGCCTGAAGGCGTCTTGTGTCCTGTCGATGCCAAATGAAAAATTGAATGTCAAGCTGTGCTCACTGACCCAAGATGCAGCGACTCCGAATAAGGGGGCATTGACCGGCCAGTCTACTTTGCACTCAGTGGAGCTCTGTACGTCCATTCTCAGCCGATTTCGCACTGTAAAAGACTACATCCAGACACTCCGCAAGAAACGGCACCAAGGTGCCAACGACCCAGGCTTTTACAAAGTAAATCTGCATCACACTACGTTCCGCGCACTTGATCGTAGTAATTTTGCCAAAAGCAGGAGGCAAACTCACGTTGACCACGAGTGCAAAGACTCAGAAGAAATTGATCGACTCCTGACGGAAAAGATTCACAAAGTTAGAGAGCTTCTCGAAGAAAAACAACGTAAAAGTCCGGTGCTGTGGGCAAAGAACACTAGAGGTGCAATTTGTGATGATAACAGAATTCTTGGCGGGATCGCAGAGACCGGCGGCCATGAAGTTGCATCAGAAAGTATGACAAATTCCCTTGCGATAAACCTGGGTATCTCAGAATTCCACTGTGCGGCTAGTGCCAATTGGATAATTCAACAGAGGATCCTCAATCAAGAGCCCATAAAGATGAAAAAGCCAGCTGATGAGTCACTAGAAAATCACACACAAGCTGTCGATCTCAATGATGATGATTATCCTGTGCTTTCCCTAGATTTAACAAGAGTTGTCCCTGGCCCTGCTGTTGGCGAGGCCGTAGTCGCCTGGCGGCGCCTGCATCGCAACACCAAGGCAACCCTTCAGTCATCGTTCATGGAAGCACGTATCCAAGGGGTTATTGACTCAGTTGTCAACACAACGTCACAGCCCACTATTGTTGGCATAGTCCACCCTGCAGCAGAGGTCAAATACGAGCCAATGGTTTTTAGAACACTTGAGAACGACTGCATCTTGATGACTGAGGTACTTGAAGCTACAGTTCGATCACTCGAACAACAGAAGGGCATTAAAGTTGACTCTGGCATGTCAGCAAAGGACCGCCTGTTAGCCCAGTCAGGAAATGCGGCATCGACGGCCGCGGATGAAGTAGCGGAATTACAAAATGCGGCTTTTGTTCGATGTAAGCTTGGTCACGTTGATGGCGTTGAGGAGTGCTTAGACCAAGAAGTCGCTATAGAAAATCGAGATGAGCACGGCAACACCCTCTTTATCATTTCTGCACAACAAAACAACAAGAAAATGATTAAAATGCTTCTTCGCCGGGGGGCTGATGTCAATGCTCAAAACTCCACAGGAAATACTGCCCTTCACTATGCAAATGAGTATAAGTTCAATAAACTGTCCGAGTATATTCTTAATAAGGGCGGCAACGACACTCTCCTAAACACGAAGGGCCTCACGTGCTATGAGGGAGTCAATGGCGTCCATTAAGCTCCTACTACCCTACGATTAGCTCGGAGTCCAACGTGGCAAGGGTTTCCTCCACTCGGCTAGGATACCTGGCTGGTGGTAGATGATCGTAGTGACTTGCGAGGAAACAGTACAAATACAAATGCTGTGGATTTGTGGATTTTTAAAGATCCAAAGGCAAGATTAAAAGGCACGTGCTAGATTGTAATACCGGCAACTACCTGCTGCACTTGAGGAAGAATTCTTGGTGGTAAGACTTATGAGTCGTGGTCAACCCCCCCCATCGTCTGGAAATTGGAGATGCGACTAGTGCTAGCTACGAGTGAGCACTGAGCTAAGGGGCCGAATAACGTGGTGAGTTTCTTGAACGATTGTACAAGTTGCATCCTGTCGCACGCGGCGGTCTGAGCCTCGACGGTCATTGCCGTTTATTAATGGGGGAAAAAAGGTATAAACTCCTTCAGGGTCACCTGCCCCGAAGGCAGGTAACCCACGAGGAGTTCATGCCTTTTTCTATGCTAAGGAGAGGCCAGCAGGGGTGCCAAATCCAACGTGGGGACTTCCATTCGGGTTTAAGACTTCAACTTGAAGTTTTTGATTTCGGGTTTTGGGGGGTAACCTGGCTCAAGTAGCCTAGCTTTATGTCTAAGTTGCCCCTCAACTAGACTAGGCGTAGACACGTCCCCTTCGGGGACGGCAGGGGGGGAAACCCGTACGTAATAATTCTATTACAAAACCATAAAAGAAGTATCGGGTTTTTAAACCGATGGCTTATTTTGCTGAGACGGCGTGTGGGCTGGTTGCGAGAGCATGGGTTTGCCGAGGCGGCGTGTAAGATGGCTTATTGGTCAGAATGCCACCCACCCCACCAGCCGCCGGGCCCCGAGCTGGGTGTCTCCCCCGCCGCGCCCCTCGGAGACCGCCGCGCCCGCCTGTCAACATACCTAGTTATAGAGATACGGCATATTTGGAGTTCGGTGATACACCCCGTACTGGACGGGCGGCTTGAAAGTTCCGGTGGGGAGGTTTTCGAGCTGGTGTGATTGTATCATTTACCCTGTGAATCTGATTGTTGCATGTTTTCCAACCTGCAAGATGGCCAATCCTACTCGAAGCTTTACGTGTTACAATATACCTGCAGTGTAAATGATTCCCCCTCATCAAATAGGAGTGGCCTGCGATTATCAACGGCTGATTCTTCACACTTCTGGTCAATTCGACCACGTTTCAGGGTCAAGGTTCCATAGCTAGACCAACCATCAAAAACGCCCACCATACCTATGCAAGTGCATCAAACAGATTCCAGTTCCTTTCAACACCATTGAGTACCAGCAGATCGCACAATAATACAGTGAACTCGACTAACAGTTTCATCAGCTACGACCTGACAATGAAGCTATAAATAAGGGTTGCCAGGACGTTCTGCAAAACACAGGTAGGTGCAATATCATTGTAACGCGAACGTCCAACAAATAAGAGACCGCCAAAAGCAGATTCGGTATCCTCTCGATCTTCTATTATATCTGTCACTATATCAGTCGTTAACCCATCATTTAAATCGATAGTATAGGAGAAAGCCTACAGAAAAGTCATGGGTCCTCGAGTACACATATCACACACACACCGTATGAGTCAGTGGGTCGCGAAGAGCATGCCTGGTGCACAAATCAATCACCAATTGGTATATATCATGTGTGTATATTGTATAGTTCACAGGTGAAAACTGCAACTGGCCTAGAAATGCCCATCGACGTTCCTCCCACCGCTGTTGCTGGGCATCTGTGGCTGCAAAAACTTCAGTTTGATACCACAGTCTTAATTCCTCCATTCCCTCGTGGGTCAATGCCGTTTTCGGTGTGCTACCGGCGATGTTACGACCAACGTCCATCGCCGCAGATATTGCAAGAGACACTGATTGGAGTCTCTCTGAAATACCATCTATATCTGACGTGCACGCATTAGCAGTTCTTCGCCTGTAAACGCAGTTACCGCGTAAGATCACCTCACTCACCTCTTAGGCGCAGAGGGGTCGCTATCCATTTTTCGCAGTCAATCGTACGCTATACAAATGATAGGGGTCTTAAAAAGGTACAAAAACTTGAAGTTACCTACCGGCCACCTCGCACTAAGCATCATGCCAGCGCCCATCGCGCCGCGTGCCAGCACCATCCCGGCCGGCGAGGCACGCCCATATGAGCTCCTCGGACGCCGAGTTTCAGCGGAGCGGCCATCGGGCCGAGTCCGAGTCACGGTCGGGAAGGCAGCATTCAAGTTGCCTAGCAGCCCCTTGTTCAGTATTTAAGTTTCAAGATATCGTCCAATTTGAAGGCCCGTCTGTGAATTTTCTACTTAGTAAGCTTTTCGCTTTATTCGTCGGCTCCGCTTTATTCGTCATCGACCGTGACCCGGTCCGTGCCTACTAGTAGAAAATAGCCCTACTAGTAGTATCAATGATTACTTTTCACACTACTAGCCGGTCACGTTCCGCCAAAACGGCGAGTAAAAGTCACCCAGCGCGTTGTAATATCATTCAAATGTACGCCTCAAGGCTATCTAATACAACATAGCAATTAGAAAGGCCCGGGGGGAGGGCGGCATCCGCCTCGACCAAACGGTAGGGAGGGCCGGGAGGGGGGGGCACCGTGACCCTCAGGCTCAGGCTGGAAACCGGCGGCGGGTAAAAAGTTACTAAAAACAGACTCGGACTCGGAATCTAAGCAGTGATCTACCTACCTACCCCTCTAGTAGGTTCGGGGTGGTGCCTAGTAAGTTTTATATCCCCCCCTCCGGGCCCGGGCCTAATTAGATGGCCTACTATTAGTGTCATTTGCATCCTACCGTAGGTAGCCTATTCTGGGTACCTACGGTATCTGCAGCCTGTGCGGTTGTTCTAATGTTTTGAGCATGTCGGCAAGTGAGGTCCGTCAGCGCCACGCAAGGCGGCTAGCGAGTGCACGGTATCATCGAGCTTGCAGCTCAAAGCCGGCTTGCCATGTTCTTGTGTCAGTGCCAAAGCAGCAGCGATCGGCGAGGCTAATATCGAGCCCAGAGTCGGTAATTTATTCTGCGATGCTGGAGCAATGTCGTTCTCTTGCCGTAGCACTACGGATAGCTGCTCGTCGGATAGTAAAAGCTTGCTACATTTGGTGTGATTTCAAACGTGCAGACGAATCTGCACTTTTAAACGCCGCCATCCGAGAAATGAAGCTTTGTTTCGGATATGGCTTTGGCAGCAGAAGCTGTTCAACGCTCATTGGCTTGTTGAATCCTGGCGGCCATAGCATCAAGTATTTTGAAAACCGTGAAAGCGGTGTGCGAAATTGTAATATTGAAATGGATGACGAGATCGCATTCAAGTGCATAACCTTGAGTAAGACTATTGTTATTGAAAACGCTGATGCAGCAAAAAAGATAGGTGCTCACTTCCGCGAGCTTTCTCAAACGCCCTTTCCTCTCTTTTGCACACCCTTGCGCTCAAAGTTTGGGCACTCAGTCGGGATTCTTGCAGTCGATAATCTATGCTCTGATGCTGCCACACTTCACGGCAACATTTCAGATCCTGTGCATTGTAATAGACTTGGAACATGCGAGGACTATCATGAAAGACTAGCGCCCTTTGTTGATAGAAATGATGAGCTTTGCAAGCGTGTAAAGCTATGGAAATTGAAAGGCATCTCATTCAAGAATAAAAGAGATAATAGCAGTGCAGCACAAATCATATGTGGACATATTTTCCAAGCCTATCGGCGGAAAAGCACTGGCTTGGTATACAGCATATACTGGGAGGACGGATCTCGCGATGCGGAAGTTTCCTTTCGTGTAATGAAAGAGCTAATTAGACTTACCCCAGCTGTCATTGCCGTGGGTGCACCGTGTGACACCGCGGTGCTAGGGTTTATTGAATATGCAGGAAAAGCAATTGGGGAGCACTTGATCAGGTTGCGCTCAATTGTTCATATTAAAAATGTCATGGCTCTTCCAAGATTGACAGGAAGTACTGTCGCTGATCTATTTTGTATAGGCCTGGAATCGTCCATGCGATTTATTCTTAGTGCTCGCTATGCCGAAATATGGGAGTTTGACAAAAGTCGATTCATTCGCATAATAGCGCGAATGGGACAGAGCTTAGAAATCCAGCGTGTGTCTACACAACGTCGCCTCCTCGAAATTCCCGGTCACGAGAAGCAAGCATTCTGGGACCATGTTAGCACGCGCAGAGCCTTTATCATGCCTTGTGCGAATAAGATTCTTGTTGTACCTTTTTGCAATCGCATCAAGCAGACACAGAAAGGACTACTGCTGGTGATTACCAATGCGACTGGACTTCTCGATTCTAAACACATTACGTTTCTGACCAGCTTAGGTTCAGCACTAGCCACGGCGAATGTGCGGATGAATTTGCGTAGAAGGCGGGAAAACCTACGAGCAGTGGCGCTTGGCAGGACAGAGCTTCTATGCACAGATTCTTTTTCCCCAGTTAACGATTTGCAAGCCACTATTTCGTCCGCAATAGTACAGTGCCTGCCAGCTTCGAATGTCAGCTTGGGGTTGGCAAAGGACCAAACAATTGACCAATGTGCGCGAGGTTCAAGCGCTGTCTCTTTTATGAGACTTCTATGTGCATCAGTAGGTGGTGTCACTCTTGCCAAGCAACGGGAGGCCCCTGTTGAACAGGAGCAAGATGAACTTCAGCCTGGAGCTTGCGTAGAGGTGAAGCTTGGGAATGTGTGGCACTCCGCTGTAATTAAAGGAGACCGAGGACATCTTCATTATGATATCCAGTACGATGGCAAAGACTGGCTGGGGAGGTTTGACCAAGAAGCTGGGGTGCCAGTCACACGCATTCGCCGTATTGCAGCGGTGCATCGCGATAATCTCCCTGGAGGTTTGGTCATAGCATATAGTGCAGATGATGTCTGTAGTCGACCAAGAATGATGGCGTCGCTATGTTGCAATAGAGGAGTCATGTGCATTGATTCATGGTCACGCGGAAACCCCGAGCCAGAGCACGACGAACCTCTTATTGCACACTTTTTGAAACAGGTAGGCCATTATTTAGGGGCGGCTATCGATGATAAAATTAGGGGATCTTCTCTGCGGTTTCTAAATTCAGTATCCAGCCATAGATCTTTGAAATCACCCTCAGAGGTCATACGCACCTGCCTTTCCCAGATATACAAGAGTAGCATCTGTACAAAATATCCAAGGCTTTGTGAGCTTTTGACCCTGACAGATGGTTGCAATACACTCCAATGTGATGTCGCAAGGGAGATGGTGCGCAGGTGCAAAGCAATACTGGAGGAGGGTGTTCACAAGGGGACTATTCTGATTCAAGCAAGTGTACAGCATACCGCATTTTTATCTATATTCGAAGGTTCCAAGCAGAAATCTAGTCCGTTGGTCCTGGTTAGCCCACAACTGTCTATATTTTGCACGTTTTGGCTACGGAGTCCTCCTGTTTTTTTGTCTTCTTATGATTGTGATGGTTTAAATGTTGTTTAGGTCAAAGTATAAAATAATTACTTGGGAGCAAATGGCATTTTGTTCTAAGGTCTCTGAATTGATCGCTCGTTGCAATTGTAGCCTTGCTAATGATGAGAGCATCAACGTGGCACGGGTAGATGCGTTACAGGCGCTCCAAGCCTCGCGCTTAGACTCCGTATCATTACTAGCAGCCATGTGCCATGCAACTAAGATGATCAACAAGGTTGTGCCTTCAATGGATACTCATCTTGGGTTTATCTTACAGCAAAAGCATGTGGTCTCCACCCAAAATTCGGTAAGGATGCTAAAAATAGTTAACTCTCCTAGGTCGACAAATTCCACTGAACTCATGATACTTCGCTGTGGTGTCACTGGACAGCCTTTGATTACACCCGATAGCCTCAAGGCAGGTGCCCAGGCATCACTTTTTCTGCCCATGTCCTCTGGCGCCAATGTTACTCGAGGTGTTATCTTCCTCAGTCCAAAAAAACAGGCCCGCAAGGTATTCAGACTTAGTCCGGCTACTATTAGCTTCCTAGAAGCAGCCGCCGTCATACTTGGGAACACAATGGAAGATTTTTGCCAAAAATACATTGTTTGCCCGCCATTTATCCGCAGCAAGCGACCACCACCTATGCGTTGCCCTATTTCCATAAGAGATGTGTATAGATACGGTCTTGTTAGAATTAACCACGAATTAGTTTGCTCGTCTAGAGTATCGATATGGCAGCTGCGAGATGTATCTATCAAGGATTGTGTCATAAGGCATCAAAAATTACTGCCTGACGCAGCTCTATTATCCCTTGATGTCCTTGGATGCAGCACGGTTGGTCTTAAATGTTCCCTTGCCGCTGTTATCTATCTGAATGATTTAGAAATCGACCGGGTCTTTACAGTCGCTGCCCTAAATTTAACCGGTGAGTTTGAGCAGAGACGCATCAACGTCGAGTTACCTGCCCCCTGGTTCTCAAGCCTGCTTCGAGTTGAGCTCTGGCGAGTTGAAGGGGCAAATTATGACTATTTAAAGAACTTCACTGCCTTGATCGGACTCCTCGAGTTACATGGCAGCTACTACCTGCATTCATCTGCTCATACGCGATCTTTTGCTTTGGTTGATGCAAACCGAACTGCCCTGCAGAGCCCTGTGAGTCTATCTTTGAGTTTGAAACTCGATGTGATGTCGGATAAGTCTAGTCAAAGCAGGACAGACTACCGGAGTATCACAGATGTAATTGCAAATCACAAAAGAACGGCTGTAGTACGGGCTTCAATTACAAACACGCCCTGCGTTCAGGGCCGTTATGTATGCGTATTTTTTGATGAACAAGGGTTGGAGCTCGGCCGCACTCCAACGTCTCACATGCCTTTGCCTGGATGGGCCAATCTGAGGATACTGGTAGAGCAGGCGAATTCCCGCCTATCTCTTCGAATGCGCGTGGAACTGCAATTGACCCCGCTTGGAACTCCCCCTACTGTTATTGCCAAGGCTGATTTGTCGGATGCCTGCCTTACCTATTTCCCCCGCAACAGAATAGAGGTCAAGCTTTCTATGCGCACGTCTGAACTCGGAAAACTCAATAATCGATGCAACATTAAGCTTAGACTTCGGATAGAGTATATACGGTGTCCACGCCAAAAAGATTCATCAGCGGGCTGTCTAACAGATGCCACGGGCGTCAGTGCTGTCTCATTTTCACGTTTAGTAAATGGTGTTGTCGAGTTTTGTTGTGCTCCCGTCGATGCCGGTGCAGAATTTCTGGCTAGCGCAATTGCAGCTTGTGACCGCGGGTCCCCTCACATTGTTCAAAGCAACATCGAGGGCTGTAATATGGTTATCTGTCCTTTCTATGATCTCAATCTCAATGCCGGAGGACATAGCGTTGGACCTTCTGGCGGAACAAGGTTTGCTGTTGTTGTAGCAAGTGCGCCTACAAACATGCCTCGGCAGAACGTTCGACTTGTTTGCAACATTACACAGACAATGGAGGCATCTTTGCGCAGAGATCGACTTCGTGATCTTCGAGACAAACTGAAACTTGATACTTCAAATCAAATATCAACTATATGCAATGGGTGGACTGCGCACGCGTTGCCAGATGTAATTGACAACACCCTTTATGCATCATCACGTTGTTTGCCCGGCCATGGTGTGTATATATCCATTCTCCAACCAAGTGGAAACGAGCTGGTATGTGTGGCGTGTAACTCCTTGAGTGAGATGTGTGGCAGGGTATTGCAACGAGAACATTGTGCCAGTTTTCAGTGTATTGATCACGCTAACAAAAACACACTCGTACTTACAAAAGAAGCACAATTGCATGCATATAACAAAACAATATCGTCGACACTCCCCTTTGTATGTGTCCCACTCAAACACAATGGGTCGGTTATCGGTGTTCTTGGTGCAGACAGCTTTGACCGTGTCAGCAAGGCAGCCAAGGCCCCAAAAGTAAGACCAGAAGATGGAACTTTTAGCTTCCTGCAGCAACTTGGTGCAAACATTGGCAGGGCAGTTGATTCTCGAAGGAAACTTGATGCTATTGCGATGTTTCGCATGGATAGGATAAAGACAGACTCTGAGCTCTTGAAGTTTGCACTTGAAGCAATCCTTTGCAATACATCGTCCATACATTCATGTGAGATCTGGGAGATGACACCCGAAAGGCAATTCAACTCAGTAATGACCTGCAAATCCCAGAGAGTTTTGAAGCTCAGTACCGCACACGAAATAATTTGCACAAGGCACTCAATTTCAGTGCAACTTTCCCACGTGGCGATGGGTAGGCTATTGGACTGTATTTTGCGGAGATCGAATACGCGGCTTGTGTCATTAGGCAGCACGCAGATGATGGTCCCCTTGTCTGTAATACCATCTGTTCGCGTCCTTGTGCTCAATGTCCCGAAGCAATTTCAGCCACATGATTCAGAAACAGCATATGTACTAGCAATTGCACGCGCCTGTGTTTTGCCTTTTTCTATCTGAATGAGAGACACGCCACAACAGCACACATTTTATCGCTGTTGTCGCAAGAAGGCGC
>MDSX01043717.1_pt1 | contig 12983 bp, 10 predicted proteins | sample 811141 | NCBI WGS metagenome assembly MDSX01 (sample SAMN05326642, study PRJNA326480) | marine metagenome | isolation source: seawater | place: Atlantic Ocean: South East | collected 2010
ATGGAAAATAAAGGAAGAGTGACTAGTGCCCTCAAAAGGCTTATCGCCTATCTTTCTAGTATGACCACAGGCTGCAGATATTGTGAAGCTCATGCTATCAGAGCTGCAGAAAGATATGGCGCTGAAGAACAAAAAATGGCACACATCTGGGATTACAAAACTCATTCAATATTTAGTGATGCTGAGCGCGCTGCATTTGATCTGGCCATTGCGGCTTCAACTGTTCCAAATAGCGTTGACAATGAAGTTTCAGATAATATGAGAAAGTACTGGGATGAAGGGGAAATCGTCGAAATATTGGGTGTTATTGCTCTATTTGGATATCTGAATAGATGGAATGATAGCATGGGCACTCAATTAGAGAAACCTGCTGCAGCAGACGGTGATAAGTTCTTAGGAGAAAATGGTTGGAATATTGGAAAACATGATTATTAAGAACGTATTCTAATTGAAATCATAGAATTCCAATTGATCTTTAGGGCATAAAACAACACTTGGATTTATATCTTTTGACAGATCACTAGGTGGATTAAAAGTCATACTTCTTTGTGTCAGAAAAGTCCGTTCGACTCCATTGATTTCATACGCACTTACTCTTATTGTTTGACCTTTAATTGCAACTAAGGAAACGGATAATACCCTGTCACCATCAATGATATATTCTTGTCTGTCTTCTGGGGATGTTAAAACAAATTCTACCTGCAGTGCACTGCCACATTTCTCTCCACTTCTACGCACTAGATGTCCAGTGAAATTATAGATGTTGAATGTTTTCACATTGATGTCGGATGCTATAGTGCTTGAAACAGAATCTGTGCAATGAGTCAAGAAAATTATAGCAACTAATAATCCCATGGTTTTAAAAAAGTCAATTTGAACTTAGTGATCATCTATAACTTTTTTCTTTGTATTCAATTTGTGATATCCAAGATATGATTTATAATCTTGAGTGTTCCTAACCATTTTTTTTCTTTGGTGAAAACACATTAATCCTTATTCAAAAAACTAAACATCATGAATTAGATAAAGCATTCATGGTGTAGTTCTTTTCATAGGAAATTCAATCAATGGATATCTGAGCCATTTGCTGATTAGGGCTTTATTTTATCTACAGCTGATTTAGTTGAAGATGGAATAATGGACTATATGTCTACTCATGAGGTGAATATTTTGGCATTATATAAACCGGATAGAGGGTTCTGGGAATGTATCTATCGCTCTATTGTGACAAGATATCTATTGTTTCATAACAGATTACCATTATTGGTATTTTCATGATGTCTAAAAAGTCTCTGACACGATTTGCATATTCCCTTTACAATATCAGAGGTTTACCTCCCTAGTATTATAAATCTTTTTCTATTTTGTCAGAGTACATAAAAGTATTCTTATGAAAAGAAGATCATTCATAACTCACAGTGCAGCGATTCCTGCTGGAGTTTCTTTGGGACTAGGTTTAAATAAGAAGATGGCGGATGAAGACCTAAAAAGTTACCCTTATAGATTAAAATATGCTCCTCACTTGGGAATGTTTAAACATCATGCAGGAGATGATCCGATAGATCAATTGAATTTCATGGCCGATATGGGGTTTAGAGCTTTTGAGGATAATGGAATGAAAGGGAGAGAAGTCGCACTTCAGGAGAAAATGGCCAGGACAATGGCAAGTAGGAATATGGAAATGGGCGTTTTCGTTGCACATAAAATTTATTGGAGACAACCCACTCTTGCTAAAGGCGATAAAGATTCAAGAGCAGAATTTCTGACTCAAATTAAAGAATCAGTAGATGTGGCTAAAAGAGTAAATGCACGTTGGATGACTGTGGTTCCAGGGCATTTAGACTTAAGACAAGATATGGGTTACCAAACAACTCATGTCATTGAGACATTAAAGCGAGCAACTGAAATATTAGAACCTCACAATCTTACAATCGTACTTGAACCACTCAATTTTAGAGATCACCCAGGACTATTTTTAACCAAAGCTGCACAGGCTTATGAAGTTTGTAAATCAGTAAATAGTCCTTCTTGTAAAATACTTTTTGATATTTATCATCAGCAAATCCATGAAGGCAATATTATTCCTAATATTGAAAAGTGCTGGGATGAAATAGGTTATTTTCAAATAGGTGATAACCCAGGACGAAAGGAACCGACTACTGGTGAAATTAACTATCCTAATGTCTTCAAGTTTATTGATGAACAAGGTTATGATGGAATTTTGGGAATGGAACATGGTAATTTTAATGAAGGCAAAGAAGGAGAATCAGCAGTAATGAAAGCTTATCAAAGTGTGGATCAGTTTTGATTATTGAATATGGCATTATCTAATAAGAAATACTTCAAGAATAGTGGCCCCGGATGGATTCAAGCGGCGGTTACTTTAGGTGGGGGTACTCTAGTCAGTTCACTTTATTTGGGTGTGATAGGCGGGTATGACTTTCTTTGGTTACAACCATTAGCCATGCTATGTGGTATAATCATGTTAGGTGCTCTGAATTATATCACACTTAGTCAGGATGAACCAAAAAAAAACCGACCTTTCATCCTTACTAAAAACCATGTTTCCAACACTCTTGCATGGGGATGGCTTGTAGGTGCTGTAGTAGCCAATATTGTTTTTTGTGCCTCTCAGTTTGCTCTTGGCACTGATGCCATTCAAGGTAATCTTGGATGGGATGTTTCTAGTCCTTATATCATTACGTTCATTTTGTTTATAGTTGCTTTGGTCTTAATCTGGTTATTTTCCGCGGAAGGAAAATTATCAGAATGGGTAAATAATGTTATCAAGGTATTAGTCGCTACGGTTGTTATTTCATTTATGATCGTAGTAGTTGTTTTAGGTATGAAAGGAGGCATAGAGTGGGGCGCTTTTTTCAAAGGGTGGATACCTGATTTCTCATTGCTTTTTAATCCATCTGAAAGTTATTCTTCTTTTATTGCCGACACCGGTGCATATTCTGATTTTTGGAAAGGTTATATAGCTGATAATCAACGGAATATAATAATTGGAGCATTTGGGACAGCGGTAGGAATAAATATGACATTCCTCCTGCCATATGCTTTAATGAAAAAAAATTGGAAGAGATCCGATCGGAAGTGGTCGCAGTATGATTTAATGTTTGGGTTATTTATTCCATTTGTTTTAGGTGCTACTTGCCTTGTATTATCCACAGCTACACAGTTCCACGCAAAGAAAAATGCAGTAATAAGTGAAAAAGCATACAATGATGTTCTAGATAAAAGACTCGAAGCAGAGCATGGAGAATATATTCATCAAAATAGCAAAGAGTACCTTGATGAATTGCGAAATAATGTAGGATTGGCAGATAAAAACCTAAGCATCATGTTAGCAAAAAGAAGTGCTACAGAATTGGCAACAGCTCTTGAGCCTTTTCTGGGAAAGCATGTTCAGCTCATTTTTGGTATTGGAATTTTAGCAATGGCGATTAGCACGATGCTAATTCATATGATGATCAATGGATACGCTTTAAGCGAAGCATTTGGCCATTATGGAAGTAGAAAGTGGTTTCTGATTGGAGCTACTATTCCGGCTCTAAGTGGATTGTTTTCACCTTTCATCTGGGCAGGAAGTGTAAAGGCGGCGATAGTAGTTCCTGCATCGGTCATTGCCACCATGTTTTTACCTATTGCTTATTTGATATTCATATTATTGATGAATTCTAAAAAAGCTATGAATGATCAAATGGTGAGAAGAAGATTACTTTGGAACGTTCTTATGATTTTTGCTACAGGGATAGCCTCATTTGCCTCAGTATGGGCTCTCATCGGAAAAATAAACAGTGCTAATCCTTATGAGAATATGTTAGGGTTAGTTGGATTAATAGCTTTAAGTACATTACTCGTTTTTGGACTTTATCAATTTTGGCAAAAAGAGAGAAAAGTGTTGTCATGATTGGTTTTGGTATTATAGGAGGAGGTATGATTTCAAGGTTTCACGCAGAGGCTATAAAAGCAATTCCTAATGCAAAATTAATTGGAATTTATGGCAGAAATGAAGTAAAAACAAAAGCTATTGCCACTGAATATCAATGTAATTATCACTCTAGTATAGAGGGCCTCTTAAGTGACTCATCAATTACCGCAGTATCAATAGCAACTCCTTCTGGAGCGCATTTGAGCGGATGTTTAGCTGCTGCCAGAGCAGGCAAACATGTCATATGTGAAAAACCCTTGGAAATCAATACGGATAGAATCAATCAAATTGTAAAAGTCTGCGAGGACGAAAATGTAATTCTTTCTGGAATTTTTAATCGACGCTTCAATTCTGCTGTTGTTGCTTTAAAAAAGGCAATTGATCAAGGTAGGTTTGGAAAAATTGCACTTTGTAGTGCCTATATTAAATGGTATCGTGATCAGGCATATTATGATGGCGGTGCATGGAGAGGTACTTGGGAATTAGATGGTGGAGGAGCACTCATGAACCAATCTATACATACCATAGATCTGTTGCAATATCTTGCTGGTCCAATTGCTAAATTAACAGGATCTGTAGGATGCATCACTCATGAAAATATAGAAGTAGAAGATAATGCGGTTGTATTACTACAATTTAAAAATGGCGCAAAAGGTGTTATAGAAGCCTCTACTTCCTGTTGGTCAGAGAATGGACATCCTGCAGAAATTCATATTTGTGGAAGCGAAGGTTCAGTATTTTTAAAAGATGATAAATTCAGTGTTTGGGAATTTGAAAATGAACTTCAAGAAGATCAAATCATCAAATCCACTTTGATGGATAAAGGTGATGCTGGTCTAGGTGCAAATAATCCAGGGGCTATCAATGTTGATGGCCATATTCAAAATCTAAAGGACTTTATCCACGCAATAAAAAATAAATCAAAACCTACCATATCAGGGCGTGAAGCAGCGAAATCTGTCCAAATAATTAATGCAATTTATCAGAGTGATGAAACTGAAAAATGGGTAGAACTGTAATTTTTTAATTCTTCTATCTGCTTTTGCATTTCTAACATGAGTTCTTTTAACTCATTAATTTCTTCTTTTTGGTTATTGATGATGGTCTGTTGCTCCTGTATAGCTTTAGTGTTTAAAAAGGTGAGTTGAGTATAGTTTAGACCAAGTAATGACTCATGCTTTGGACTATTCTCAGAAAGTTGATCAGCCGCATTTACTTTGAATTCTTTAACTAATGCAGGAAAAACATTTTGAACATCTTGTGCAATCAATCCTACTGTAGATACATCTGATCCTATGTATTCGAATTGTTTAACTTTTAATGCCATCATTTGATTCAATACATCAGGTTGTGTTCTTATATTCTTTTTGGCACGTTTATCGGAAATTGCTCCAAAACTCAGTGTATTACCATCTAAGAATGAAAAGTTGTTGTTACTATTTAATTTGAATAAAAGATTATTAGTGCCACTTTGTGCGCCAAGTAACCATTTGTTATTTCCATTTTCCAAGAATAGTTGGAAACTGTCATTGTCTTTCTCAGTTATATGAACTTCAAGTTGAGGGTTAGATGTGTTGAAGCCTACATTATTGCCATAAATTAACAAGTCAGTACCAATAGTACTCAATGTCGCAATAGCCCCTCCATTATCAAATACTCCTAGACCTAGACCAACATCATTATAAGTGGTCAAAACTCCATTAGCCGATATTAGGGTATTAAAATTATTAAAACTCCATTCACCTTGAGCTGGATGAATTCTAACATTACTTTCTCGAAAATCTCCATTAATTTCGCCATTTCCATAGATCATTCCATCACCAGTAGTAGTATGAAAATGGAGATTATCGGGCTGAAGATGGGCAGTATTATCTCCTTCTATTATTTCTAATAGAGCATCTGTTAATCTTGTCTCTAGTCCTGATCCTGAGAAAATTTCAAAACCATTTCTTCTATAACTTGCTGACCCCAAAGAAGGAGTAAATCCAATAGGATCAAACCTTAGTTTTTCTGTATCAAATGTAACTTCTGTGCCTTCTATTCCATTGATTCTGAAAGTGTTGCTATTCATTCCAATATAAGTTTTGGAAGCTGTAGGATTTCCAAAAATAACTTCTCCAGTATCATAGAAGATGTTGTTTCCAGATAACTGCCAAAGGGCAGCACTCCCTGTTAATAATGGAGAAAGATCTACTAACCTGACTTGTGAGGTTTCCTCTATTCTTAAGTTGTTCTCAGAGAGTGTCACATTGGTAATTAACTCATTAGTTGGGTCTGAATCTGCGTCAATGACGTTATCGGGCAATGTGATAGTGTTGCCTGCAGAGATGGACAATTGATCACCGCTAATACTCAAATTTTGGTCATCAGTAAGATCTCCGTTTACACTTAATGGATTTCCTGAAGTACCATCACCTGAAATGCTGCCGTCAGATTCAACAACTTGAGTTCCCCAATTATCTTCAGCCCCACTAGGAACAGGTAGGTTCATAGTATTACCACCAGAGATAGATAATTGATTTCCGATTACAGTGAGGGATTGATCATCAGTTAGATCACCTTCTACACTGAGTGGGTCCCCTGCAGTACCATCACCTGAAATACTATTATCAGATTCAACAACTTGAGTTCCCCAATTATCTTCAGTCCCATTAGGAACGGGTAGATCTACAGTATTGCCTCCAGAAATGGACAATTGATTCCCATTGATACTGAGGTTTTGAATTTCATTTGTTGGATCTGCATCAGAATCATTCACTTGATCAGTTAGCTCAACGCTATTTCCACCTGAAATACTTAAAGTATTTCCTGACAACTCTAAATCCTGAATTTCATTGGTAGGATCGCTGTCTTCGTCAGAATTATTTCCTCCTCCTGTGGCAGCGCTTCCGGCATGAATAGCATATGGTACAGACAGCAACTGACTTGTACCCATTCTTTCATAGTTGGTACCATTATTTATATTCATATCAACTCTTAAGAAATGAGCTGATGTCGACCAATCTACATTGCTAAAGTCATCATTTGTAGCGCCACCACCTACTATTAGACTAAACACTCCTTGCGGTGAAGTGGATACATTTTGATGTGTCTCTAAGTATACTACGTTGCCATTTGATGATCCTTCAACTAATGCAATTCTGAGAGAAATAAAATCATCACTGATCACTTTGTTTTCTGCATCTCTTGCGACTCCTTGATAGTTAAAGCCCTGTGGGACTTGACTATAGATAGAATATGTAAAGAAAGTGAGGAGTATACTGATGAATATTTTCATTTTTGAGGATTTCATTATTTATAGTTTTGGTTTCAAGAAAACAATGTGGTAGGCTAATTTTTTATCACACTGAATGATTCAAATCTGTTTTGAGCATTTGTAATTCTTATGAAATATTGACCTTGAGGGAGATCTGACATTTTCACTTTTGTTAAAGTTTCTATTTTGAAATCGGTTAGTCTTTGACCAATGGCATTAAAAAGAGAACCACTTAATCTATCCAGTTTTCCTTCAAATTCTAATAAAGCAAATCAGAGGTTGGGTTTGGATACATCTTAAATGAGCTAATCTCTTCTAAATCTTCGACTGCAGAAATTACATCTAGATAAGACTGATGAAATCCCTCTGAAAGAACCTTGTCGTTACTTCTGAAGTAAGATATTGATGTCTCACCAACAGTGAAGCTGAGTTTGTTTGTAGGTGTACTAAATTCACCACCTAAAGAGGAGATTACTTCAGAAGAGATATTTTGAGCATTTGAATAGAGTGCAAAACAGCACAATAGAAGTAAGGTGAAGATTATTTTCATTGATATACTTTTGGTTTTCTAAAATTGGAAATATTTTGATATATCAACAATTCCTTTTCTTATGAATTAGCTGTTAATCTAGACTCTGATTTTTATTTTAAAAACCCCTTACCAAAACCTTATTCTTTCAAATCAATTACATTTCTTGAAAAAATGTCTCTTGTGTGTGATTACAGAATGAAGAGATAGAAAAATATTTTGGTCCTTTTCACCTGTAGCGTATTCGTGTGAATTTGACTTAACGTGTCTGGTTTTTTTTGAGATACATTCTTGTGTTGTTGTCGACGTAGTTTTTGATGATAAATCACTGAGCAAATAACTCATGATATTAGATTATTTAGGCAGAATCTAGGTAGAGTTATTTTATGTAGATACGATGGCTAATTTTTCTTTTCTTTGCACAAACATTGTAAGTACCATTGGCAAAAAAATCCAATAAAAAGAAAAAATCTAAAGTCTCCAAGACTACGAACAAAAAGTATTTTGATCTAAAAGGATTCTGGAATGAGAAAAAGGACGTTCTCAAGTTTTTATTGAGTTTCATATTTCTTGTGCTCCTGTTATTCTCTCTTAGCGCTACAGATTTCTTTAATGTCATACGGGAACCTCTCACGAATCTATATACCTCAATAAGTGGGATGATCCTCAATATATTTGGAAGCAATGCTACTGTTAATGGAGACACTCTAAGTACCAGTAGATTTGTCATTAATGTAAAGGCAGGATGTGATGGTGTAGCACCTATGATACTATATTGGGCTACTGTAGCCGTTTTTCCTATTCAGTGGAAATACAAATGGAAAGGACTTTTATATGGGACCATATTTCTATTTGTCTTAAATTTGGTACGGATAATTAGTCTTTTTCTTGCCGGTGTTTATGTGCGGAGTATGTTTGATTTTCTTCATGTTGAGTTTTGGCAAATACTTTTTATTGCATTTACTATTTTTGTTTGGGTCTATTGGTATAGATGGGCGCAGAAAGAAATGTTAGCAGATAAACGAATCTCTTCTTAACTCCTTATTTTAAAAACCTTGTTGAACAATCGACCCTTAATAAAATTTGTTTTCATTTTCTTTTCGATCTATGCCATGCTGTTAATTTCTAATGAGATTACAGTGGTTAAAAATATGCATCACGGTTTTTATGAGACATTTGGAGAATGGGTATATAATTCTTGGCATCCTGAAGTAAAAGCTGAAATTACCACTGACGTGGAATCTATGGGGGCTGACCCTAATAATGATTATGTCTTGACAGCTTATGACAAAAAAGATGTTAAAGCCATACAACAGTATAACAGAATCAACCCAAGAACTCCAAAACAATTTAAACCCATAGCATACATTGCTTTTAAAGCAAGAATGAGTCATTCTCTAGCGACTTTCTTCTTACTTGCATTAATATTCGCAACTCCAAATGATTGGAAAAGAAAAGTTCTTGGCGGGATTGCGGCTGTATATATATTGTACATTCTGATAGCGATGAAACTCACTTTTCTCATGAGCATGGCTGATGGACATAAAACTTCAGATGATGGAGTATGGTTTGTTTTATCAGGAATTTTAGGTAATAATGAAAGCTGTCAGGAATTGTATTATATCCTCTTATTAACAATTTGGATTCTGGTTTCTATATCAAAGACTTCAATATCTAAAATTGTTGGTGTCGATTCAGCTGAGAAAACCTAATCTTAGCAATAGTCAAAAGGAGTTTATAAGATCTATTATTTGTTTTGCGTGTTCTTTAGTTTTAACCTTTTCTATAACACCTTCTACAATACCTTTTTCATTCACTAAAAAAGTAGTTCTATAAACTCCGTTATATTCTTTCCCCATAAACTTCTTAGGCCCCCAAACTTCAAAAGAATTAATTATCTCTTTTTCTGGATCAGCTATTAGGGAATATTGAAACTCATATTTAGCAATAAATTTTTGATGTTTTTTTTCATTGTCTGGACTGACACCATATACTTCGTATCCTAACTTTCTGATGGATTTATAATCATCTCTTATGCTACAGGCTTCTTTAGTACAACCTGGAGTATCATCTTTAGGGTAGAAAAATAGAATGTATTTATTTCCTAATAACGACTCATTACTTATAAGTTCTCCTTTTTCATTGTTACCTGAAAACTTTGGAACGATATCACCTGCAACTGGAATCATAGACTTTTTTCTAAATAACGAATGGTTTATCGTTTTGTTTAAGAATTACTCTTCAAAAAATGAACAATGTCTAATTGATTGTAAACTCTTTAATCGTTCTGTTTTGATTAAAATCCATAACTTCTATTTTACAATGCATTCCACTTTGGAGCCACTTAGAAGATATGATTAAGTGATTATTTTTCTCATCATAATCTAAAGGAATCCATTGACCATCTAATAGACAGGAATATGTCATCCTAGTAGTCTTTCCTTTGGTCTTGAGGTTGTCAGTAATCTGTAGAATTAAATTGGTTTGACTCTCATTTTTTATAATTTTCAATTTGGGTGGTGTTATATCTGTTACTACTTGATATGTACCAAAATCATTTGATTTCAAAACGAATTTATTGTTGACCCAATCTCCTCCAAGGTTTACTTTTCTTCCTTTCCTATCAATCGTGATATAGGTAAGTTTTAAAGGATTGAAATCAGGTAAGTTCAAGTTTTTTGGATCAATATCTAAATTGAAATTTTTGAATAATGGTATTGATTCTTTTGTTGATAAAATACTGATCCCATTTGGGACAATTTTTAATTTGACAAATTCAGGGTGTAAAAAAGTACTAGGCGCAAAGGCTAATGAAAATGAATCCAAAAACATAAAAGTGGAATCACTGGTACCGATATTTGGTGTAATCACGGATGGGCTTATGGTATTTAATTCCTGTTTTCTTCGTATGCTAAAATTTAGAGATGCAGTATTGCCAAATATATCAGCAGCCAAAATATCTATGCTGTTTGGAAATAGTTGATTTGGAATGAGTAATTGTCCAAATTTTGAGAATTTATATATGTCAAGCGTATTCAACTCTTCTTTATAGCATTTGTGTACATATTTATTTTGTTTTTTGAATCCATAGTCCATATGCGCATGAAGAAAAATAGATTTGTCAAAGGGTACACTGTCTATGCTAAATGAAAATCTTTTTTCACCATTAACTTTGTATTGAAGCTTGTGAATCCCATTGTGATTGCCTGCCCCATTAGACATATCGTAGACATGTAAACCAAATCCGATTAGAGGCCATGAAACCTCTAGAGTATCATTATTCAGATCATAAGTTGTGCTGTTTTTCTTTGTGGCAGGATAATATGATTGAGATAAAACCTTTCTGTTTTGATCTAATTCATATACTACTAAGCCTCTGATAATCGGCGCGATATTGTCTTTAGGACCAATACCAAACAGAACAGGATTAATAGGTGCTTCCGAGGTTGTGTTTCTTATTTCGAAATGAAGATGTGCACCAAAGCTATTGCCACTGTTTCCCATATAACCCAGAATATCACCTTGTTTTATTTTCAATGCATTTGGTGGTGGGATTTGATCTATTTCGGATTTTTTTGTGGCAATCCTTACTTTATCAATATAATCTTCGATCGTTGAGTTAAAAGAATCCATATGGGCATAAACAGAGGTATATCCACAAGGGTGATCCAGATAAATCGCTTTTCCATAACTGTCTGGGGTTATTCTAATGCGAGAAATGTATCCATCTCCAATTGCAACTAAAGCATCCTTTCCAGACCCATGGTATGGCTTAATATCAACACCACTATGAAAATGAGTAGATCTTGGTTCACCGAAGGAGCCAGATGACAGGATCTGATGCTTGACCGGAGATACAAAAAGACAAGAGTCTTTCTGAGCATTGAGAGTAATATTCTGAAAAGCAAATGCGAAAATGATCATTTGCAAAGGCCATATCTTCCTAGATATAATGAGACGAAAACAATAAATAAAAGGATTTAACAAATTTTACTTAACTATATTAAACAAATAAGTGTATTGAAGGTGACTTATAGTTATGATCATACATAAAATACAGATACCTTTGCCCGAACTTTATTGACTACTCTTCGTTATTAACTTTTCATTTTAGAAGTGATCAACAAATAAACGCAATAGGTTTTAAAATAATCTGATGAAATCAAGAAAAATATATTTAGATAATAATGCTACTACTCCATGTGACCCACGCGTAGTAGATACTATGCTTCCATACTTTTACGAAAAGTCTGGAAATGCGGCCAGTCGAAATCATCCTTTTGGGTGGGAGGCTGAAGAAGGTGTAGATTATGCAAGGGAACAAGTAGCTAATCTTATAGGTGTATCTGAAAAGGAAATTATTTTCACATCAGGTGCGACAGAGTCGGACAACCTTGCTCTAAAAGGTGTATTTGAAATGTATAAAAGAAAAGGTAACCACATTATTACCTTGAAAACAGAACACAAAGCAGTTCTTGACTCTTGTGACAAGATAGAAAAGATGGGCGGAGAAGTTACCTATCTTGATGTAGAACGAGATGGACGAGTTGATCTTAAAAAACTTGAAGCTGCTATAACAAGTTCAACAGTTCTTGTTTCAATAATGTGGGCAAATAATGAAACTGGTGTTATCCAGCCAATGAAAGAAATTGGTGAGATATGTGAAAAACATGGAGTTCTTTTCATGAGTGATGCTACACAAGCAGTAGGAAAAATTCCTGTAAAACCAAAAGAGGTTGGAGTTCACTTAATGGCGTTTACGGCACATAAGATGTATGGACCTAAAGGAGTTGGGGCTCTATTTGTAAATAGGAAGAATCCTAGAGTAAAAGTGACAGCGCAGATGGACGGTGGCGGCCATGAAAGAGGAATGAGATCTGGCACTTTGAATGTTCCTGGGATTGTAGGGCTAGGAAAGGCGTGCGAAATTGCAGATCAGGAAATGTTGAAAGATGCTGCCAGGCTCAGTAAAATGAGAGATAGATTAGAATCTGAATTGTGCAAGATTGAGGAGACTTATATAAATGGAAATGTAGATCACAGAATGCCTCATGTGACCAATATATCCTTTAAGCATTTAGAGGGCGAAGGGCTTATGATGACCTTTAATCAGAACATTGCTGTATCTTCCGGATCAGCATGTACTTCAGCATCACTTGAACCTTCTTATGTACTTATTGCGTTAGGACTAGGAGATGACTTGGCACATTCATCTATTAGATTTAGTCTGGGTAGATTTACGACTGATGAAGAAATAGATA